>OQWI01000852.1_pt1 | contig 13793 bp, 8 predicted proteins | sample 1691551 | NCBI WGS metagenome assembly OQWI01 (sample SAMN03418259, study PRJEB22391) | human gut metagenome | biome: human-gut; feature: organic feature; material: feces | host: Homo sapiens | place: Tanzania | collected 2013-01
CATGAATTTCTTTAGCTGCTTCTTTTCCTACATATCTAAAGTGCCATGGCTCATTGGTAGCTCCTGTACGGTCTCCTGCATTTTCTGGAAAACGTAAAATGAATCCATATTTATAGGCATTTTGTTCAACCCAATCATAGTCTGGGGTTTCACCAAATGTTCCATACGTTCCATCCAATACACTTTGACTTGTTAGATCCACGCTCAATCCACATTGGTGTTCACTTGATCCTGGAATCGAAACTAAACTTGCCGCATAGGCTGCATCATACATCGCAAAATACTCATTGTATACAGCTAATTGTGTTTCATAAGAACGATATGAACTCTTGACCGCAATACTATAACCTTGTTTCAAGCCATCCTTATACATTTTTTCTAATGCGCTTGCCGCTTCATCTCTCATTTGTCCAACTTCTGTTTCATAAGGAATATTCACATCTCTTAGATCCTTAGGCACATAATCGCTTGGAACACTAAATCCATTCTTAATTAGAATCAATGTATCCTCTGGATTTTCAATCGTATAAGAACGACTATCTTTTTTACTTGAATCAATACCTGGATAAGATACTTGTAGCACAGCCTTTAATGGGCTTAACCCAGAAGCCACATATTCTTTGATGTCTGTAATTTGTGCCCCTTTAATAGATAAATATTTCTTTGCCTTTTTATAAGGTACATTGGCTGAAATCAATGTATCTAAATTAGAAATGGTATATATATCTGAATTTTTAAATAGAATATCGGATGTATATCCTAAATAATTTAAATCTTCCATTCTTTCATAGTAAGAATCAATATAATACACTACTTTTTTTACACTCTTTTTTGAAGCCCTGTAATATTCATCATACAACAAGTAATGTGCATCATTCTTTACTTTATCCCATTTTGAAATATCAATGATTTGATCATAATTCAAAATGTCTTTGATGTCTTCCTTCTCTAATTTTAAAACAACCTTTTTATCTTCTTTGTGATACCCTTTAATACTCAAACGAATACTTGTAAAATTCGCAATCAATAATGCGATACAAAGTATGGGAATCAATACGACAATAACAATTCTTTTTCTATTCACTTTTCTTTTAACTTTTTTCATAAACTCACCAAGAATCATTATATAGAATAAGGAGTTGAAAAACAAAAGATTTTCATTTACAAATAATTTTCATCTTGTATGTAATATTTTTCATAACGTGATACAATAGATTCTAGAGGTGATTATATGTTATTCAAAAACGCAACCATTTACACAATGGAACAAGACCCTTTTGTAGGTGATTTTAAAATCGATAAAGGTGTATTTACAGAAGTAGGAACAAATTTAACAGCTAATGAGGGTGAAGATGTACAAAATTTAAATGGTCTTTACGTATTTCCTGGTTTAGTTGAAAGTCATTGCCATTTAGGTATGGAAGAAACAGCCATTCGCTTTGAAGGTGATGATGTCAACGAAATCACAGATCCAATTACACCAAATATGCGTGGTATTGATGGATGTAATCCAATGGATGAAACCATTGAATCCGCATTAAAAGGTGGTGTTACTACCGTTGCAGCAGGTCCTGGTAGTGCTAACGTTCTTGGTGGAACTTTCTTTGCGTATAAGACAAAAGGCAATTGTATTGATGAAATGACAATTGAAAATCCAATTGCGATGAAGGCAGCTTTTGGTGAAAATCCTAAGCGTTGTTATAAGGATAAGAAAATTGATACGCGTATGCAGATCAGTGCATTATTAAGAGAAACATTGGAAAAGACAAAGGAATACTTAGCTAAAAAAGAAGCAGGTAAAGATGTAGCTTATGATCAAAAACTAGAAGCTATGATTCCTGTTGTTAAAAGAGAACTTCCATTAAAGTGTCATGCTCATAGAGCCGATGATATCTTAACTGCTATTCGTATCGCAAAAGAAGAAAACATCAAAATTACATTAGATCATGTAACGGATGCAAGATGTATTCTTCCTCAAATCAAAGAAAGTGGTTTTCCATGTATTTGCGGACCTGCATTGACTCACAAATCAAAATTTGAACTTGCGAATATGTCTTTTGAAACACCAAACGAACTATATAAAGCAGGTATCTTATTCTCTATCATTACCGACTCTCCAGTTATTCCTCAACAATATCTATCTTTAAGTGCTGCTCTAGCCGCTAAAGCAGGTCTTCCAGAATATGAAGCCATTAAAGCCATCACAATCAACCCAGCTAAGATTTTAGGCTTAGATAATCGTGTTGGATCTATTAAAGTTGGTAAAGATGCTGACTTTGTCGTTTGTACAAAGAACATTCTAGACACTCAAAATGAAATTACGGCAGTATATGTAGATGGAAAGAAGGCAGCTTAATGCTTTTTAAAAACGCCACTATTTATACCATGGAACAAGAACCATTCGTTGGTGATTTTAGAGTAGATAAAGGTGTATTTACAGAGATTGGAAAGAATTTAAGTCCTAAAAACAATGAAGATACGCAAGATCTTACAGGATTCAACGTATATCCAGGCATGGTAGAAGCTCATTGTCATTTGGGCATGGAAGAAACGGCTATTGGTTTTGAAGGCAATGATTTAAATGAAATCACAAATCCAATTACACCAAACATGCGTGGTATTGATGGATGCAATCCAATGGATGAAACTGTACAAACTGCATTAGAAGCCGGTATCACAACAGTAGCTGCAGGACCTGGTAGTGCTAATGTCATTGGTGGAACTTTCTTTGCGTATAAGACAAAAGGAAATTGTATTGATGAAATGACCATCCAAAATCCAATTGCGATGAAGGCAGCCTTTGGCGAAAACCCAAAGAATTGTTACAAAGGAAAAAATATTGATACACGTATGCAGATCAGCGCGTTACTTAGAGAAACTCTAGCTAAGGCAAAAGAATACATGATGAAAAAAGAAGCAGGCAAAGATGTAGACTATGATCAAAAACTTGAAGCTATGATTCCAGTCATCAAAAAAGAAATCCCATTAAAATGTCATGCTCATAGAGCCGATGATATGTTGACCGCCATTCGTATCGCAAAAGAATACGATATTGAAATCACTTTAGATCATGTGACCGATTCACAAGCGATTCTAGACCAAATCAAAGAAAGTGGTTTTCCTTGTATTTGTGGACCAAGTCTTTGTCACAAAGATAAATTTGAATGTGCCAACGATTCATTTGAAACACCAAATAAAATGTATGAAAAAGGCATCTTATTTGCGATCACAACGGATTCCCCATTCAATCCCCAACAATATCTTCCAATTAACGCAGCCCTAGCCCATAAAGCAGGACTACCAGAAGAAGAAGCTATTAAAGCTATCACGATCAATCCAGCTAAGATCTTACATTTAGAGAATCGATTAGGTTCAATTAAAGAAGGCAAAGATGCTGACTTTATTATTTGTACTAAAAGTTTGATTGATTTGAATAATACAATTAAAAATGTATATATTAATGGAACAAAAGCTGTCTAAGACAGCTTTTTATATGTTAAAATAATGTGGTTGGAGAAAATAGAGTATGAATATAGTTGAAAAATATGGTGGAACCAGCGTTGGAACAATTGAACAGATTCAGACCATTGCGCTTCATGCCAAACACATGAAAGAACAAGGTCACAATCTAGTCATTGTTGCGAGTGCCATGGGAAAAACCACAAATAAATTAATAGAATTAGCTCATAGTGTCACAAACAATCCAAACAAGCGAGAATTGGATAGTTTATTATCTACGGGTGAGCAACAAACAATTACACTTCTTGCGATTGCGATGAATGCACTCGGTGTGGATGCGATCAGTTTAACTGGCTATCAAGCAGGCTTTCTAACAAGTAAACACCATTCTCGTGCTTTGATCAAAGATATTGATACAACCACAATTCAATCTCATTTAAGCCAAGGAAAAGTTGTTGTCGTAGCCGGCTTTCAAGGTGCTACTGAATATGGTGATATCACTACTTTAGGTCGTGGTGGAAGTGATACAACAGCCGTTGCGATTGCCGCAAAACTTGGCTATCAATGCCACATTTTTACCGATGTGGATGGTGTCTATACAATTGATCCACGATTATATACGCGTGCTAAAAAACTAAAATCAATTTCTTATGAAGAAATGATGCAGATGGCATGTTTAGGTGCTGGTGTACTTGAGACGCGAAGTGTTGAACTTGCTAGTAAATATAATGTTCCCCTTTTCTTAGGAAAAGCTTTGGAAACAGATTTAGAGAAAGGAACTTGGATTATGCATAAAGAATTAGAAGATATGCCAATTACAGGTTTAAGTGTAAAAGATGACTATGCGATCATGCGCTTTATGCACTTACCTAACGATGGTGTTTATTTAGGAAAACTATTTAAGATGATTTCCGATTTAAATATCAACCTTGATACAATTTCACAACAATTAGACGATGAAGGCCTTGCCAACTTTACTTTATATTGTTCCGAAGAACAAAGTAATCAAATTATGGAAAATGCTTCAAAAGAATATCCTGTACATCAAATGCTTGGATATATTAAATTGTCTTTAGTAGGGCTTGGAATTTCTACACATTCAGGTATTGCGAGTAAAGTATTAAACATCTTAAGTGAAAACAATATTAAATATTATATGATCACATCAAGTGAAATCTCCATTTCATTAACGATTGAAAAGAAAGACAAAGTTAAAGCGGTTCAAGCTTTAGGAAAGGCATTTGATCTATAATGGAACTTCCAGTTAAATTTAAGGAACAAATGAAAGAACTTCTTCAAGATGAATATGAAGACTATCTTCATAGTTTTGACCATGAAAGATATTATGGCTTAAGGGTTAATACCCTAAAGATTTCTGTTGAAGAATTTTTAAAGATTTCTCCATTTAAACTCAAACCTATCCCATGGACAAATGATGGTTTTTATTATTCAAGTGAAGATAAGCCCAGTAAACACCCCTACTATTATGCAGGTCTTTACTATCTTCAAGAACCAAGTGCTATGCTTCCAGCACAAGTGCTTCCAATTAACGAAAATGACGTTGTACTAGATACATGTGCTGCTCCAGGAGGAAAAAGCACAAAACTTGCTACAAAACTAAATCATACTGGACTTTTAATTTCAAATGATATTAGTTCTTCAAGATGCCAAGGACTCTTAAAAAACATTGAATTATTCGGATGTGACAATGCCTGGGTAACCAGTGAAGATTTGACAAATATGGAAGAACACTACCCAGAAACATTCGATAAGATTTTAGTAGATGCCCCTTGTAGTGGTGAGGGAATGTTTCGCAAAGAACCAGACTTAATTAAAAGCTGGATTGAAAAGGATGATACATTCTATCCTCCGATTCAAAAAAATATTTTAAATGCTGCTGTATCCATGTTAAAGCCTGGTGGATCCATTGTCTATTCCACTTGCACTTTTTCTATTCATGAAAATGAAGAAGTCATTCAAGAAGTATTGGACAAGCATCCAGATATGCATCTTGTTCCTATTGAAAAAATAGATGGCATGATGCCAGGCATCAATATGAATGAGTGTGTTCGTTTGTATCCTCATAAAATCAAAGGAGAAGGTCATTTTGTAGCTTTACTTGTCAAAGATGGAGAAACAAAGCACAAAAAAATAAGACTGGAGCCAAGCGATAAATTGGATGATTGTGTTACTGAGTTTTTAAGATTGGTTAAATTAAATAAAGGCACAATCAAAATTAAAAAAGACAAAGTTATTTGGCTTAATACAGATTTTCAATCTTATAAAGGCTATCGCGTCTTAAGATCTGGCTTATTATTAGGGCAATTAAAAGGAAAACATTTTGAACCAAGCCAAAGTCTTGCCCTTGCCCTTTGTCCTGAACAATTTAAAAATATATTAAACTTTTCCATTGAAGATGAGCGTGTTATTAAATACTTAAAAGGTGAAACTCTTGATGTAAAGGATTTAGATTCAAAGACATCTGGATGGACTCTTGTTTGTGTAAATAACTTCCCTTTAGGCTTTGCGAAACTTTCTAAAGGATCATTAAAAAACAAATATGCGAAAGGATGGCGTTATCAATGAGACTTGACAAGTATTTATCTCATATGGGATTTGGCACAAGAAATGACGTTAAAAAATTAATTAAAAATGGCTGGGTTACTATTAATGATGAAATAATCAAAAAGGCAGACTACAACGTAAAAGAAGATGATAAAGTCTTTGTGGATGATGAACCCGTAAGCTATGTAGAATTCGAATATTACATTTTAAATAAACCACAAGGCTATGTAAGTGCTACAGAAGATATGGTCTATCCTACAGTCATGGAACTTATTCAAAGTCAAAGACACGATCTATATCCTGTGGGAAGACTTGACGTAGATACAGAAGGCTTGTTACTCATCAGCAATGATGGAAAGTTAACCCATGAAGTATTATCACCAAAAAAACATGTAGACAAAAAATATTATGTTGAATTTGATGGAACGCTACCAGAAAATGCCGTAGACTTTTTTAATCAACCGATGGAATTTGAAGAGTTTACTTCAGCCCCTTCAAAACTAGAAATCTTAGATACAAACAAAGCGTATCTAACGATTCATGAAGGAAAATTCCACCAAGTCAAAAGAATGTTTGAAAAGGCAAACTGCACTGTTACCTATCTTCAACGTATTGAGTTTGGTCCTTTAAAACTCAATGATTTACCATTAGGTGAATTTAGAGCTTTAACTCAAGAAGAGCTAAATGCCTTAAAGAAGTAAAGCCTACCAAAAAGCACATCATTTGAATTACTTTATTAGTGACCAACAAAATCACACTAATTTATAACTAAAATCAACAAATAAAATGACCATATTGAAGTTACACTTTTATCCAATATGGTCATTTTTACTTATTTGTTAAATAATGTCTTTTAACTTTGTTTGAATCAAAGCTGCAACAACCTCAGCTCCTGTTCCAATTAGAAAATCTTTTAATTCCGACAAAGACACTTTAATAATAGATGGCTTTTTCTTTTGATCAATTTTATCGGGTATGCCGACCAAAATTTCTTTTTGCTGTTCTATTACAGCACCATCCATCAAGTACAACATCCTCATGCAGCACCAATCCATCCATATCCTTGTACAGCCATATCAACAAAGTGGTTCATTAGCAAGGATACCTTAGAATCAAATGCAGCTTTATCATAACTTTCAGGAAGATTATCGTTCAATGATAATTCCACCTCATATTTCAATTTGGCGCGTGGTTGTTCATCCTTGTACCAATCTACAACAAGAAGATTGCTACGATTATCTTTTAGTTTCTTATAAAGATTTTTAGCAGAAAGTTTTACTTTTTGTTCCTCAGCCTGTGTTAATTTCTTTCCAGCTATCAGTAAATCATAAATCTCCAATTCTTCTTCAGTAAGGCCTTCTGTATTGGCACGATCATCCTCTTGACGCATTTCTTCAAGGAGTTTTACAAGTTGTTCGTAATAATCTTCATTTTCAGTTCCACCTGCATTATAAGAATCAATAATGCGTTTAAAACGTTCAGAAAATTTTGTTCTCGTACAATTTCTATTAAGCATTTGTACCAATGCTTGCTCAATATATTCCTTCAAATCATTAATCTCAATGGCTTTATACTTAGCAGTCTTTATTTCTTTTCTTAACTGTTCTACATCTACCTTGGATAAATCAATAGCTTTTGTACCTTTTATCATGTACTGAGCAGGTTCTTCTCGAACGTAATTAACAAAATCCTGACTTGCAGTAACACTTCCATCCAATATTTGATTCATCCTCTGTCGAGCACGAGCTACTTTTTCATCATCAATAGTTTGATAGAAAAATCCATGCAAATATACAAGCGGTGCAAATTTATCATTACTCCAATTCTTTTCAAATATTTCTGGTTTCGATGCTTCGTATAGATTTGTTAATGTATTAAGGATAACCTTGAATTTCTCTTTGTCATCATCTTTAGCAACTATAGTATCATAGGCACTTCTTAATGCATCTAGTTTATCCAAGATATTGGAATCAGAAATTATTTTCTCTAGATTAATATCTAATGATAATAAGAAAGAATCTGCTTCATCAATAGTGCTATCAATATATCCAATAAGCTGATCAATATCTTTAGCTGGAAATTCACTTCCATCATTGCCAGTGGCATACTCAGTCAACGCCTTCTTCATGTATTTAAAAACATTCACATAATCAACAATGATTCCAGCAGGTTTTCCAGGATACACTCTGTTAGCACGAGCTATTGCCTGCATAAGCGTGTGACCTTTCATCGGCTTATCTAGATAAAGTGTAGAAAGATTCTTAACATCAAATCCAGTCAACCACATAGCGCACACAAACACTAGTTGTAATGAGTCATCAGGATCTTTGAATCTATCCTCAATGTCTTTGCCATCCGGTGTAATCTTCTTCATCTTAGCTCGATGTTCCGAAATATTTAGACCTTGTTTAGCAAACTTGGCATCCTCATCATTTTCTTCAGAAACGATAACAGCCATTTCCACTTTATTCATATAAGCCAAAGTACGAGTAAGCTGATCACGTTCTTCTCTTGTGGCGGCTAAATTTCGTTCCCTCATAATATTTTGTTTTTCTATAGCCCAATAGTGCTGTACCTTATCATACATTTTAACAGCTGTATATTTATCGACTGATACAACCATTCCTTTTCCTAGAAATCCTCGTCGTGGAAAGTGATATGCAATATCCTGCGCAACTTTATCAAGTCTATCATCACGTTTGATAACTTCTAAAATACGAGATGATGCATTTTCTAACAAACGTGTTTCATCTTCATTAAGATTTTCATCTTCGATAATGTCTACAACATCATCATCAAGGAAATCATTTTCAAGACCTACTTCCGGAACTCGTCTAGAATAGAATAATGGTACAGTAGAACCATCTTCAACAGATTGTGCGAAGTTGTATTCTGACACATAATCTCCGAACCATTGATTTGTAAGACGTTTAGTACCAAGAAGAGGTGTTCCTGTAAATGCAACAAAGTTTGCATTAGGAAGTGCAGTCCTCATATTCTCCGCTAAATCTTTATACTGCGTTCTATGTGCTTCATCTACAAGAACAATAATGTCATCACGAGTAGAAAGCACTGGATATTTCTTTGTCTTATCGTATCTAAATTTATGGATTAACGTAAAAATAAAGGCTTTGTTAGTAGTTAAGAATTCTCTAAGTTGTTTACTATCCTTTGGTTGACACTCTTCTTTAGAACCAATAACTTCAGTGCGCACAAAGTTCTTGTGAATTTGAGTGTCCAAATCTTCACGATCCGTTATAACAAGGAATGAAAAATTCCCAGCTATTTTACGTCTTACTTTACGTGCAAACATAACCATAGAATAAGATTTACCAGAGCCTTGTGTATGCCAAAAAACACCTAGCTTACCATTCAATTCTTTTCTGTTTTTTACTGATTCCATCAAATTATTTACACCTAAGTATTGATGATTCTTAGCGATAATCTTTATTCGTTGATTCTCAAATAATATAAAATTCTCGATATAATCAATTAATCTATTCTTGTTTAGTAATCCGTCAACAAAATATCTTACGGAACTATCTTTTACATTTTCTGCTGAAAGAATAGCTTCTCGATCTAATTTTTCTTTTTCGTTATCAACCTTTAACCATTCAAAAAAATAGTCATAGGTTGCATTAAAAGCACCCAACTTTGTCTCCAACCCATTTGAAAGTACACAAATCTGATTGAACGCAAAAAGATTAGGAATATCTCGTATATAATCCTTTAAGTTCTTATTGTACGCTTCCTCAACCTTAACAATACTGTTTTTTAGTTCAATAAATACAAGTGGCATTCCGTTGATGAAAATAAGAATATCTGGTCTACGATAATAAACTTTTCCCTGAATCCACATTTGAGATACTGCTGTAAAAGTATTGTTCTCCGGGTGTTCAAAATCGATAAGCTTTACAAAATCAAAATCTTCTTTGCCGTTTCTACGAACTGCAATTTTTATATTATTACGGATTTGTCTATATAGTTTATAGTTGGTATCTACAATATCCGTTCCTGTATAATCTTGTCTTAAAGTCTTAACAATTTCCTTAATTTTGTCTTCGGGAATAGTTGGATTGATGCGTTCAAGCGCAGTTAGCATGATATCAGGAAGAACACATTCTTTCTTAGAAGTTCTTCCTGTTCCATCATTCAAATCATCTCTTTTGCTAGGATCAGCATCACAAACGAGAATATCATATTTAAATGGTTGAGCTTTTAATTTTGTAAGTATAGCCTGTTCTATATCGTCTTCAGATATAAAGTTACGCATATGAACACCTCCTTAAACTTCAAGTTTTCCACTCATTAAACGTGGTAAAAGCATGTCTCTTTGCTTAGCTAAGAGCTCATTTTTATTCTTTAATAAAAGAATTTCATCATTCATTTTCTCTGCAATCTCATTGTATTGGAAACAAAGTTCTTTCTTTGGTAATAAAACTTTGAAATTTTTAAAATTATTTAACCTAAGCGAAGGAACAGTAGCTCCTGTTGCGACATAAAGGAAGTATATTCTATACATCATGAGCGTTTGATATAAGAAAAATCCCATTCCTTTTTCTAAAGGCTCAACGCAGTAACAGCGCTGATGGAGATTGAATTTTCCATTATAATAACGTGGTATAAAACTAGTACCTTCTCCGGGAACTATAATAGCCTCACAATCCTTTAACCATACATTGCTTCTTTTGATTTCTTGAGAACGATCAAATAATGGATAAGCACCATCTTCTTCGGCATCCTCTCTATTGCATTTCCCTGTTGATATGTTGGCAAGTCTTTCTAATTTCGTATATTCCCATCCTTTAGGTAATCCATTTTCTAATTCCACATCCTCATATCCTGGAAAACGAAATCGTACAAACCATTCTTTATAGAGATTCTCCGCCATTTGCTCTAATAATTTAATTCGCTTCTTGTTATTTTCAATGAGGTTATCATAAACAGAAAGAATATCAGCTATCTTTTTTTGTTGTTTATCAGTAGGTAAGGCAATTTGTAAATTACCAATTTGCTTAAGATTAATATTAGGTTGTGCAGCTTGAGCACTCATACAATTTACATAGGAATTAAAACTCCTTTGGCTCATAAAGTAATAAAGGTAATCAATATTGACATTTCTATCAAATCGAATAAGTGCGACTGCTTGATTAGTATTTGCCGGAACATCTTCTTCTTGGACAATTGCAAGTTTTCCAAGATAAATTCCTGCCATTGAAAATAAGATGTCGCCAGGATTAATTTGAGATCTTTTGAGCTTATTGTGTGTGCTTTCTGAAATATACATCATTCCACTCGATTTATCTAAGTACTTAGACTTACCTAACATTTCAGAACGAAAATAATTTATTCCTTCATCTGTAAATGAAGTACCAATATTAGATGGTGTTGTTCCTTTGGTAATTTTCGTTGTTATATCCTTGAGTCTTACATATTTCATTTTACTCACCCAACAATTCTTTCAAATTATTTGTTATAAGCTCTTCTAGACTCTTAGCTTCAGAACTTAATGCAGTAAACTCTGCATTTAAGGAATACATTTCTTCTTTAAATTCTTCCTGTGTTAATCCATCATCTTCAATAACTACACCAACATATCGTCCTGCATTAAGTGAATAATCTTGATCAATAATACCATCTTCACCTTCCATAGGTGCAACCTTACAAAGCCCTACAACATCTTCGTATACTCCATTTGGAAATCTTTCTGTTAGCCAGTCAATTTGTGATTGCCAGTAATCTTTGGTTAAAATTTCTTTACCTTCTGAAGTATCTGGGGCATTTTCAAGATTACATTTATACTCATCAAGCAAGTCAACAAGTGCTTGTGTATCTCCATGATATAGTTTTGTTATTACACCAAGGTTCTTAATCTGTTCATCAGAGAATTTCCTATGAGCACGGTCAATCTGTGTAAATACATTTCTAGCATCAATAAATAAGATTTCATTTTTCTTTTCAGTGTTAGGTTTCTGTTTTTCAAAGAACCAAAGAGTTGCAGGAAGTGTAACTGATGAGAACATATTAGAAGGAAGAGTTACCATCTGTGAGATAATACCTTCTTCAATCATTTTCTTTCTAATATCATATTCAGACCCTGATGCATCAGATGCGGAATTAGCCATAACAAGTGCAGCTTTACCATGATCATTTAACGCAGTAGCAAAATAGCCAATCCATAAATAGTTAGCATTAGGTACAGTTTCTTTTTTGTCAGATTTTTTCTTGGCTGATTTTGTTTTATTTCTTGGTACACCATATGTATTGAAACGAACATCATCAGAAACCTTCTCTACTACGACTTCATCAACATTAAATGGCGGATTGGCCATCACATAATCAAACTGTCCAAATGCATTATATGGATCAGAATAGAATGAATTGGCTTCTGTGATATCTCCACGGACATTGTTTAGCAAAAGATTCATTTTTGCCAATTTTACCGTATCCGGTTCCTTTTCAACTCCATAACATCTAAACTTCATCTGTTCACTTTCACTGGCATTGTGATTATGCATGTAGCGTGCAGCTTGTACGAACATACCTCCAGAACCACATGCTGGATCCAGGAACTTCTTTTCACCCGGCTGTGGATTTAATACTTCCACCATATATCTAACAACAGTTGCAGGTGTATAGAATGTTCCACCATCCTTACCTTCTGCAAGTGCAAAGTTGCCTAAAAAATATTCATAAATTTCACCAAAGATATCAATAGTGCTGTTTTCAGGAATATCCTTAAAAATACGCACAATGTTAGAAAGAAGTTCCGGTTCTTCTTCTGGTACAAGTTGAGCATATACATCTTTTGGAAGAACACCATACATTTTTGGATTTTCTTTCTCGATTTCTTCCATTGCTTTCTTTACAAGAGTTGCTTTGTTTGCATCATCCGGCGCATCATTAATAAAATCATAATAAGCACATTCAGGAAGATAAAATCCACACTTCTCAATAGAAATTTCTTTCTTAGATTTTTCCATACGCCCACCTTTAAATTGGTTGTATTCTGCCTCAATTTCTTCTTTATGTTGTTTATATAAAATATCTGCATATCTAAGGAAGATAAGCCCAAGAATAGGCTGACCATATTTATTTGCAGCTAAATGTGCACTTGCACGAAGAACATCAGCAGAGTGCCATAAGGTATCTTTTAAATCTTTTAATTCTTTATCTGTCATGAAAATATTGCTCCTTTATCTCTATTTTATAGTCAAGCCTAGATTCCTTTATAATTCATAAAATCTTTATTTTCAAAATTAAACATACAATCAACCATCAATGCATCTAAATTGATATTACATCTGAAATTTCAAATAATTTACGATGGAAAAAGCAACATGCTTTTCCATGCAAATCCTACTGTATAAACAATGGTCATTATAGAAAACTCATATAACTCAACTTTTCATTTTTTACTATTAACACAGCGTTATTATATCAAATAAAAATTGATTTTTATAGCGCTCATCCCCGTCACCATTACGTGGACTCTTTCCAAATTTTTAAAGGAAGTTAAAAATCAATATTATCAGAACACAAAAAAACGCCCTTCCAATGAGAAAGGACGTATTGCGCGGGCTACTACCCTAATGAAATTTTGATACTTATGGGCCACTGCCCTAATAATTGTATCTACTTATTAATTGTATCTACCTATTTATGATTAAGATACAATACTTTAAGATCTCACATATGCCTTTAGTACTTTGATTTCATCACAATCATAAGGCTTGATTGTATATTCCTTGATACTTGCAGGAATAATA
>OQWI01000855.1_pt1 | contig 13745 bp, 12 predicted proteins | sample 1691551 | NCBI WGS metagenome assembly OQWI01 (sample SAMN03418259, study PRJEB22391) | human gut metagenome | biome: human-gut; feature: organic feature; material: feces | host: Homo sapiens | place: Tanzania | collected 2013-01
CCACTTAACCAAATTTTATTAGTTATATTACGTTAATTAACTCTCTCATTTTCAATCGATTACATAAGAATTAACAGAGTATTGAATAGATGTATATTATTGTTTTAATATGGATGTTATTGTGCATTATTGGGCTGGCCTTGTTAAAATACGTAAATTTAAAACGTCTGAAATAAAAATTTTTAACTTATACTTGTATGTACTATAAAATAGTTGTAAATTTGCGAGCATAAATTGGCATAACTAATTAATAATTTTAAACATACTTATTATGAAATCATCATTTCTACGTGTTTTATTTGTAGTGTTGTTCGTATGTGGAGCAATCACAGTGTCTGCACAGAAGCAGACAGAAGGCAAGTCATCAGTATTCATAGATTATTTTGCTCATCCGTCTAACGTGAAGGATTCTTGGGCTGAGGCTCTTCGCAGCAAAGTGATTGAAGGCATCCAGGAGACCAATCGCGTTCTTATCACTGATGTTGATGCAGAAGACGCTTTGAGAGTAGAGAAAGCACGTCGTCAGAATGGCGAGCTGTCGGCAGCAGGCGACGCTTCTCGTCTCGCTGTGATGACACAGCTCGGTGCAAACTATCTGTTGCAGGGCACAATCACATCATTGTCTGTAGACCACAAGCGTTCTGACGACGGCAAGTCGGAGTGGTATGCTGCTGTAGTAAACTATACATTGAAGGTTGTTGACCCGAAGAACGGCACAACTATTGCTTCAAAGACATTCAAGCATGGTGAGAGCATAGCAGAAATGGCTACTGGCGATACACCGGACGCCGCTGCTGTAGACGTTGCCAAGTTCGCACGCAAGGCTGTACGCGCTTTGGTTGACGAGGCTTTCAAGCTCAACGGTACAATCCTCGAAATCAGCGCTACTAAGGGTGATGAGGCTAAGCAGGTGTACATCAGTCTCGGTTCTGCTCATGGTGTAGGCAACAAGGCACGTTTCAAGGTCTACGAGCTTCGCACTGTTGCTGGCCGCAACTCACGCAAGGAGATCGGCGAGCTTAAGGTGAGCGCTGTTGAGGGCGAGGACCTCACACTTTGCGACGTTGTAAAGGGCGGCAAGGAGATAAAGGCTGCTATGGACGCTCAGCAGAAGATTGAGGTTGAGGTGTTCTATAAAGAAACAATATTTAACAAGGCAAAGAAGTTGATCTAATTATACTTTGTCTATAAAAATGGCATGACTTCATTGAAAAAATGAAGCCATGTCATTAGTTTATATCGGCACGAAAACAGAAATCTTTTATCTTTTTTAGCTATGACCAGAATAATCTTATCTCTCTTATTCGGACTCTTCTTCTGTACAAATATAAATGCAGAAGTCTATTCTACCGATGCTACATTGGTGTCGCAGGACGGTAATATAATCACAGTACGTTCTTCAGCCGTTGCCGACAAGAAGAAGGACGCTGCGCTGCTGGCTGCCAAGTCGGCTTTTCATACTCTGTTTCATGCTGGTATAGAAGGCGTGAAGGACGGCACGCCTATGGTTGCTGTGGAGCGTAACGACTACGACTATCGCTTTTTCTCGGAGTCGCGCTACATCAACTACATCACAAGCGAGGTAAAGACCGTTGGCGACAAGAAGGTTGGCAACAAGGTGCGTGTTACCGTGCAGCTCTCGATAAACGTGAAGTCGCTCATCGCCGATTTGCAGCACAACAACATGTCGATATCTCCGTCATGGGGCGTTGCGAGTGCAAAGAAAAGCACATCGGCGCTCAATCCTACTATTGTTATTGTGCCTGGACTGAAAGCGAGCGAAGGTTCCGACTTCCAGGCTATGCTTGAAGCCATTGACGCAAGCGAGGCAAAGAAATACGCTCTCGACAAGATGACTGGCGAGTTTACAAAGAAAGGTTACAAGACCCGTAACTTCGTTTCGCAGCTGCGCAACTCGAAGAAAGACGAGATGATGCGCACAGAAAGCCAGTCGGACATTAATACGATGATTGTGCAGCAGCTTCCAGGCGACATCATCGTCACCGTTGATGCTGCTGTTCTGACAGATGCAAACAACCAGATGGAGTGTCAGCTGAGCATCAGCGCTGTAGAGAGCCAGACAAATGGCAATCTTGCTTCTGCTACATTCCCCAGCGGAAAATACTATAAAGGCAATGTGAGCGAGTCGGAACTCGTCGACTATGCCTTCAAGAAGATAAAGGCAGACTTCTTCAACCAGATAAAGACATCGTTTGAGGCTATGGTGAGCCAGGGCAGAGAGGTGTATGTAGACATGACCATCTCTAAAACTATCGACGATTGGGACTTCGATCAGGACAGTCCGTCTACCGGCGACAACTTCAAGGATGTGCTCGACGAGTGGTTGCGTAGCCATGCGCAGAACAGCGTCTATGACATGAGCAACAACACCGACAAGTACATACACATGACCGTGAACATTCCGTTGTGGAATGCGGAGCGCGGACGCTCTTACACGTTGTCCAACTTCAGCAGCGACTTGAAGAAATTCCTCAAGACTCAGTTGGGCGATGGCTATAAGGCTTCTGTAACGGCACAGGGACAGAAGCTCGAAATTATGATTCAATAACTCTATATAAAGGTGTTTTATGAAAAAGGCATTCTTACAGATCATATTCCTATTCGTGGCAATGGTAGGATATGCACAAAGCGATATACACTTCACCATATTGAAGTCGGATACAAAGGGCTTGCCGGAAACTGTTGTTGATGCGCTCGACCTTAAGCTGCATCAGGTGTTCAACCGCAACAGTGCTGCCGCCGCCGATGTATATAATGTGTTTGCCGTTTCGCCGTCTTTGTCTCTCGACAATGTGCTGTCTACGGATGGCGGAATGGTGAGAAACGTGGCTTTGGCTCAAGGCGAACTGGTGCTTATCGCCAAGAACATCATCGACGGCGCTGAGTATTACAGCGTCACAATACCGGTTCAGGGCGAAGCTGTAGGCAATAAGGAGAAGGCTATGCTCTCGATGGTGAAGAACATAAAGGTGACTGCACCTGCCTTCACACGCTTCATCAATACGGCGCGCAAGAAGATTGCCGACTATTACGCTAACAATTGTGCTTTCATTCTGCAGAAGGCTCAGAGTCTTTATAACCAGAACCGTTGTCAAGAGGCTGTGAGCTATCTTTCTGCCGCTACAGCCAACGTGCCTTGCTACGACCAGGCTGCGGCTTTGCAGAAGCAGATTCTCGAGAATATGAACAACGCTCCAGAACCTGTAGTTGTAGAGAAGGTGGTGGAGAAGGTTGTAGAGAAGCCGGTTGTAGTAGAGAAGATTGTAGAGAAACCGGTTGTGGTGGAGAAGATTGTAGAAAAGCCGGTTGTCGTTGAGAAGGTTGTGGAGAAGCCCGTTCCGGCGCCTGCTCCTGCCGCGCCTGAGTGCGAGATAACCATCTCTAAGAACGACCTCGACTTCCGCATTCTCAGTTGCACGGGCAATCCTACGCAGAAACGCATCACCATAAAGGCCGAATACGTCAATAATAATGCGAATATCTCTAATGGCGACATCGCAATGAACGTAGTGATCGACGATAACGGTCGCGAACTTACACGCGAGAACATGGCTGTCACCTCTAACGATTCGTCATACGAATGGGTGAGCATGCCAGCCCGCGTCAAGCTGAAGCACGATTTCTACATCATCAACTACGACCATCCTATGGAGACAGTGTCTTATATGAAGCTCAAAGTGCGCGATGGTATAGTGGAGATTCGCAACTTGAAGGTTAACTGGTAATAATTAAGTATAATATGAAAAGAATATCATTGGCTTTGTGTCTGCTTTTTGCTGCGTGTTGCATGACATTGGCACAGGATAAGGTGGTGGAGCGTAGCGCAAAGAAGACTCCCGAATGGCTTAACCAAGCCAACGACGGATCGTTTGTAGTTACCGTCACAGCCAGTTCTCTTGCCGACGCTCAGGTGAAGGCGATGACGGAGGTGACAGAACGCATCATTCTCTCTGTGGCAAGCAATGTCAGTGTGTCGCAGCGCAACGAGTCGAGCGAGGTTGTGGAGAACGGTAGCGTCGATTCGCGCGACGAGTTCACACGCCTTTCGAAGATAAAGTCGGCTAACCTGCCTTTCCTCAAGGGCATTTCGCCAAACAAGATAGCCGGCATCTATTGGCAGCGCATGCTCAACAAGAAGACGGGCAAGGGCTATTACGAGTATTCGGTGCTCTATCCTTACTCGCGCAGCGAGCAGCTCACGCTTCAGGCTGAGTTCGAGGCTCTCGACAAGGAGATGACTGCCAAGTACGAATCGTTGGAACAGAAGCTGGACAATATAGAAGCGGTGGAAGACATCAAGGCTGCCATCACCGAGCTCGACGCTCTGAAGGCTTACTTCTTCGACGATGTGCGCCTGGAGCAGGTCGACGGCTTGAAGAAGCGCTATCGTCAGCTTTATGATGCGCTTAGCCTCACGGGGCAGATGGTGAAGCATGGCGAATACCATTGCCAGTTGCTGCTGAAGGGCGTGCCAGTCAAGGTGTCTACGGTGCCCACGTTGAAATCTAACTGTGCCTCGCAGCTCAATGTGCGTCCTACAGCCGACGGCAAGTTCGTCATCACATACGACGACAGCGACTGCATTGAAGACGAAGAAAACTTCATCAATGTGCAGCTGCGCCTCGACGGCAAGCGTCTTTCGCATAAGTTCTCGCTGGCTGAAGCCGGCGCAGGCAATGCTGCCCAAAAGTTTTCGCTCGTTCCTGAAGGAAAGGTGATGCTTACAGCCGCAATGGTTGACGCATCAGTGCGCGAAGTGACCGACATCACCGTGCGTTTGACCGTAAACAACCGCAACGGCAATAAGTTTGCAGTGAAGAGTCTTGAACTTAACGTGCCCGATCTCGCCGTTCCGCTTATCTTCGACAATGCAGACGCCGTCTATTCTACAAAAGGACTCATCCAGATAAAGATGCTGGCGAAGGGCGATTGCTCGCTGCGTGAGGTGAAAAAGGGCAACTTCGCATTCGTTAACGGCACGCTCACGGTCGTAAACCCCAACACCGGAGCTATCGAACCTATCAAGGTCGCGTTGCAGTATTCGACAAACTGGGAGTAGACTGGTTTTCGGGTTCTAAACCTTAGTCTGAAAGTGTTTCAGATTTAGTCTTAATAAAGTTTAGACCAAGAGATTTGAAGAGTGAAAGAATTAAACAAAAATAATTAATAATTATTTAAACTGAACTATTATGAAACAGAGAATTTTTAATGTATTACTGGCTATAGCCCTTGTGTTCTGCGGCACATCAGTAGCTTTTGCTCAGTCGAAAGCGTTGGCAAAGGATGTAAAGAAGACCTGCAAAGAGTGGAAGAAGGCTGGTTGGTCATTGTATGCCACAGCTTCTACAATGGAGTACGCATTGACAAAGTATCGCACATACGTTGAGGCTGACCCTGACAACCACCTCGTGCTCACAGGTCTTGCTGTAGGTAAGAACCCGAAGATAGGTCGCGATAACGCCATGATGAACGGCATCACAAGCTATGCAAGCCGTGCAAAGGCTCAAGTTGTAGGTAAGATGAAGAGCATCATGTCTGCTGACGCAAGCGAACAGTCGGGTATGGAGATCGACAAGTTCGGTGCTGCTTACGAGTCAGGCGTCAACACAAAGATTTCTGGTCTTGTTAAGGTTCACTTCATGCTCGTTCGCGAGAAGAACGGCGCAAAGGAGTTCCAGGTTTACATGACTCTCGACGAGACTGCTGCTAAGAAGGCTCGCGAGGAGGCTGCAAGAGAAGCTAAGAAGAAGGCAGCCCTCGACGACCTCTCAGAGCAGGTTGAGGAGTTCATCGGTGAGCCGGTACCGGCAGACGAGTAATTTCTTAGAGATGTTTTATCCAATCCGGGGAAGGGTAGACTCGTCTGCTCTTCTTCGGATTTTTTAGATAATGGTTAACTAAACGAAACCCGTACAAATGAAAAGATTGATATTATTTGCTTTAGGTGCAACGTGTTGTATGGGGACTCAGGCACAAGTTGTAGACGACGATTTCGACAGCTTCATAAAGACTGAGGTGCAGTCGTTCGACAAGTTCATTGACGATGCCAACAAGCAGTTCATCAGTTTCCTGCGCAATCCTTGGAAGGAGTTTGAGGCAAAGAAGCCGGTGGAGAAGCGCACCAAACCGGAGCCTGTGAAGCCGGTCGTATACGACGAGAAGAAGGACCCGGTGGCGCCACCAGTGGAACTTGATATCGAGGACATCCTCGGACAGTCTACTGGCGAGAGCAAGCAGCGACCGCAGGGCAAGATTAATGACGGCGAGAAGGTTGGCTTTGAAAAGCCGCAGCCTAAGCCTGCGACTCCAGCTCTCAAGCCAGCAACTCCAGCTACCAAGCCTGCAACTCCGACAGCTAAGCCTACGACTCCAGCTCTCAAGCCTGAGCCCCCTGCAGCTAAGCCTGCTACTCCAGCTACCAAGCCTACGACTCCTACTCTCAAGCCTGCCACTCCAACAGCTAAGCCTACGACTCCTACTCTCAAGCCTGCGACTCCAACAGCTAAGCCTGCAAGTCCTACTGTCAAGCCTACGACTCCTGCAGCCAAGCCAGCAACCCCGACACCTCCAACCACTCCGCCTGCAGTGGTGCCGGTGCCGACCGCTAAGCCTTCTGCACCTACAAGCGCACTCTATAAAGAGTCGTCAGAGAAGCAGATGATTAACTACTGCGGACAGAGAATTTACGTAGACAAGTCGCTGAAGGGCGTATGCTCTATAGGCAATATGCGCGAGAAGGCTGTTGCCGATGCTTACGAGGCGATGTGCAAGGCCGACTACAAGCCGTTGCTTGCCGACTGTCGTCAGCTGAAGAAAGACCTCAAGCTCAACGATTGGGGTGTGTTCCTCTTTGTTCGCGACGTGTCTAATGCCCTTTGTGCCGACGCACATGCGTCTGTTGTAATGCAGCAGTTTCTACTCAACGAACTCGGATATAAGTCGAAGATGGCGCGCCGTGCCGACCGCGACCAGATGCTTCTCTTTGTAGCGACCGACTGTAAGATGTATGGTCGTCCTTATTTCACTAAGGACGGACTCAACTATTACAACCTTACAAGCGACGAGACTTGCCAGTTCTATATGTGTCAGGAGGATTCGCCAAAGGCAAAGAGCAATATCGACATGCAGATAACTAACGCTCCGCTGCTCAATTCTGGAATGGTCAACTCCGTACACAAGAATGGTGCGGGCACAGTGGCGGTATCTGTCGACGTTCCCAAGTCGCTGATGCTGTTCTACAAGAGCATGCCGCAGTGCGACTATAGCGTGTATGTGAATGCGAAGGTGAACCCGGCTGTTGCCGACAGATTGCTCTCGTCGCTTGCTCCGATCGTTGAGGGCAAGAGCGAGACCGAAGCTGCCAACCTGCTCATCAACTTCGTGCAGACCGGCTTCAAGTACGCCACTGATCAAGAACAGTTCGGCTATGAGAAACCGTTCTTCGTAGAGGAACTATTCTACTATCCCTACTGCGACTGCGAGGATCGTGCGGTGCTCTATTCATATCTGGTGCGCAACCTGCTGAAACTCGATGTCGTGTTGCTCGATTATCCTAACCATATCGCCACAGCGGTATGCTTCAACGAGAATGTGTCGGGCGATTTCGTCACCGTAGAGGGAAAGAAATACATAGTTTGCGACCCTACTTACATCGGTGCATCCATAGGAAAGGCAATGCCGCAGTTCAAGCGTGTGGCTGCCAAGGTCTTGAAATACTAAGACTTTAAAAAATGCAAAAACGGCATATCCTTGTTTTTGGGATATGCCGTTTTTGCGTGTTTTGTTTACTCAACGATTTCTGCTTCTATCCAGCTGTCGAGCAATGCCTTTGCGTCTTTTTCTGCCGTAGCGTCGTCGACGTCGTATTCCTCGCAGAGCAGATGTTTCAGCGTCTCAGCGTCGAAATCCTTGTCCTTAACGCTTTCCCAGAGGAAAGCCGAACTCTCGTTCATGCTGATAATCTTTGTGAAGTTGATGTTCTCTTTGCCTTCTGCAACGATAATACTCTCGCCGCAAATGTCCTTCAGGACGAAACCTTTCTTTATCTTCATATTTCTTGGTGTTATTAAGCTGAGCCAGGCCTTTTTAGGCCTTTCTAAGCCTTAGCTAAATCTTTTTACTCTTTTACCTTTCTACCTTTCCAACCTGTTTATTTTTCTATATATGTACAGCAGGTAGCGGCGTATGGGTAGCAGTCGGGTCCAGATAGCCGAATAGATGCGCCATTTGCGTCCTGAGGTATAGTCGGGCGTGCTGCGTCCTTTGCGGTAGAACGCCAGAGCGATGCCGCGTATGTCTGCCAGCGTACATTCCTCTGTGCCGAGATTGCCGTCGCCGCGCAGCGTCACCTTGTCGCCGTCGATATTCACGATGCGGTGCAGCACGTACGTCTTCGGACTTATCTCTGCCAGCACAGCGTCGCCGCAACGCACGGTGGTGTGTTTGCCAAGTATCGCTTTGTCGCGTCCGTCTTCGAGGAACGGGCGCATGCTGAAGCCTTTCAGTTTGAAGGTGACGGTGTGCCCTTGGTTTATCATCTCCACGAAGTACGGTATCAGTTGTGCATTGTTGTACTGTCTTATTTCTTTTTCCATGTTGAGATAGGGTGGTGGTGAGGTGGTGAGATGTGTTGTGATTTTACTGATGGGGTGCAGTCAGCGTCTTGAAGCTCACCTCCGCTGCCTCTTTGTTGGGCAGACAGTGCAGCGCATAGATGTACTGTGCAGCCTCAATGAGTCGTATCACGGCGTTGTATGTGTTGCGGAACACCACTTTGTCCCACTTCATCGTAGAGCAGGCAGGCAGAATGTATGTGAACGCCTTTGTAGGTGCTAAACGCTCCACGCGGTTCTCCTTCGCGCGCACTATCTGCGTTAAGGCTCCGATCGGTGCCTTAATGTTGCGGTAGCACGGCGTCTTGCCGCTCCACGGACTGCCGTAGATGTACGCCTTGCCGTCGATGACGCGCACCACGGGGTTGTCGTCGTTCATCAAGTCCGAGCCCGGTATGTTGTCGAGCCAGAGCTGCGTGTGCGTGCTCTTGCCCGTGCCGCTCTTTGCGGTGAACGCATAGCCGTAGCCGCCGTTTCTCACGAGCGAAGCGTGTATGAGCAACGTGTCGAAGAAGCTGCCGCGGAAGGCGTAGAGCATCATCAGCGCGTTGTTCAGTCCGAACTGGCGCATCTGATAGTCGCCGTTCAGCGCGCACACGCCCTCGCTGAAGTCCTTGTTTGTCTGCAGCAGACAGCAGCTGCGTCCGTGTATGTCCTTCACTATATACTGGTAGCCGCCGTTGTCGAGTAGGTCTACTACGGTGTCGCCGTTGCCCGTCTCGAACGTGTCGATGCGCTCGCGGCGGTTCTTATCCACGGGAGCCAGCGTGTCGTCCACGCGCAGCGTAAAAAGAAAATCGTCGTTTGAGCCTTCCTTCTTGAAAGGCTCGAACGACGGTAACAGTTCGGTGTTGTTCTTTCCGTTTTCGGCAAAGACAACCCTCACGTTATGTTCTGCTATGCAATAGTCTGCTATGATATCCATTATTTCTTCTTCGACTTCTTTGTCTGCAAATCGGCACGCTCGCTGTCGTCTGGCGTGAGACAGCTGTATGTAAAGTCGTGCTTTGTGACGTATTTCACGTTGTAGTGTCCTCTCGTTGCGTAGCGTCTCTTTATAGCCACGTATTTCTTCTCTATCTCCTTGCGTGTCTTTGCGAAGTAGGTTACGCAAGTAGGGTTGGCGAATCCGTTAGCCTTCAGATGGTCGCGCAACTGGAACGAGTAGTTGTTGCGGCTGTAGAGAAAGCCCGTCTTGGTGTCTACCCAAGCCGAATCGAGCTGCTGAATCTCTGTGATGTACACCGTAGAGTCGTTGAACGATGTGGCTACACCGTAGACGTAGAGTCGCTCCTGCTTCTGCAGTGCGAACATAAGCGACGGCATGAGCAGCAGTGCCAATGCCAGTAATGTGCGAATTTTCATTTCTTTCCTTGTTTTCTGTTGTTTCAGCGGGCTGTCCGTTGTGGTTGCGTCGCTGCTTTATCTGCCCAGGTAAGCCTTGAGCAGCTTGTTCTTTGTATTCTGTTTCAGCTTGCGTATAGCCTTCTCTCTTATCTGGCGTACACGTTCGCGTGTGAGTCCGTACTTGTTGCCGATTTCCTCCATCGTGCATTCGGGCTGGTTGATGCCGTAGAACGCCTCTATCACGTTGCGTTCGCGCTCGTTGAGCACGGAGAGCGCCAGCGCAATCTCCTCGCGCATCGACTCTATCACGAGATGGCTGTCGGTAGATGGCTCGTTCTCGCTCGGCATGAAGTCGAGCATGCTTGCTCCGTCGCTCTCGGTCATCGGCGCGTCTACGCTCACCTGTCGTGTGTCCACCTTCAGCACGTCCTCAATCTTTTCGTGCGGCATGTCGGTCTTTTCGGCTATCTCGTCGATGCTTGGTCGGCGTTCGTTCTCCTGCTCAAACTTGTTCAGTATGCGCTTTATCTTGTTCACGCTGCCCACCTGGTTGAGCGGCAGACGCACCACGCGGCTCTGCTCTGCAATGGCCTGCAGTATGCTCTGTCTGATCCACCATACGGCGTACGAGATGAACTTGAAGCCGCGTGTCTCGTCGAACTTTTCGGCAGCCTTCAGCAGTCCGATGTTGCCCTCGTTGATTAGGTCGGGCAGCGAGAGACCCTGGTTCTGGTATTGTTTTGCAACAGAGACAACAAAACGCAGATTCGCCTTTGTCAGCTTCTCAAGAGCCTTGCGGTCGCCGTTCTTTATGCGGTGGGCGAGCTCCACTTCCTCTTCTGCGGAAATCAGCTCTTCGTGGCCAATCTCCTGAAGATACTTATCGAGCGAGGCGTTCTCTCGATTTGTAATCGATTTGGTTATTTTAAGTTGTCTCATTAAGTGTTGCTTTTTTTGATATTATTTTATTGTTAAAAGGGTAGGTGCGCTTTGGGCGCATCGTTCTGCAAATTTAACCATTTCTCTCGGTTGTCGCAAATTTTAATCTGTTTATTTTCGGTTGCGGGTGCAATTAACAAAAAAGCGGAGGTCTTTAGGGCCTCCGCTTTGTATCTTAGTAGCCTACGACATTCCTGTCGTAGGCTCCTATTGTTTAGTCCTCAAGCGGCACTGCGAAGTAAGCCTTCTTGCCGGTAGGATAAACGCCCTGGATGTAGAGCACGGGGTCTTTGCTTGTAGAAGCATCCTTTACGGCGTTCTGCAGATCCTCGATGGTCTTCACGGCGCTGTCGTTTACGCGCTGGATGATGAATCCCTTTGTGATGCCGGCGTTCTTCAGCTTGCCTGCGTTCACCTTCAGCACCTCCAGACCGTAACCGATGTTCAGCTGCTCCTTCTGGGCGTCTGTAACGGTGCGGAAGTTGCCACCGAGCACGTCGAGGTCAGCCTTCTTTACGACCTGCGTGTTGCCCTTCTCGTTCTTCAGCGTCAAGGTCTTTGTAGCCTTCTTCTTGTCGCGCAGATAAGTGACGGTCACCTTGTCGCCCGGGCGTTTCTTTGCGAGCACCTCCTGCAGTTCTGCCATCTTGCCCACCGGTTTGCCGTCGATAGCTGTGATGACGTCGCCTTCCTTCATGCCAGCCTCTTCAGCCGCACTCTCCTCAGTAACCTTGGCTACGTAGATGCCCTCCATTGTGCCGAGGTCTACGTCCTCGCCCTTGTCCTTCTTGGCGTCAACATAGTTCTTCACGTCCTGACCCTGGATGCCAATAACGGCACGCTGTACAGTACCATATTTCTTCAGGTCGTCCACCACCTTATTCATAATAGATGTAGGAATGGCAAAACCATATCCGCTGAACGATCCTGTTTGCGAGTAAAGCATAGCATTGATACCGATAAGTTCGCCGCGAGTGTTTACCAATGCACCACCCGAGTTGCCCGGATTGATAGCAGCATCAGTCTGGATAAACGATTCCACACCATTCTGATACAATGAGCGTCCCTTTGCACTTACTATACCAGCTGTTACGGTATTGGTAAGGTTGAATGGGTTGCCTACAGCCAGTACCCACTCACCAACCTTGATGTTCTCGCTATTAGCGATAGTGATAGCCGGGAGGTTCTTTCCGTCAATCTTTATAAGTGCCAGGTCGGTAGTCTTGTCAGTACCAATGATACGAGCCGAATACTCCTTGTTGTCGTTCAATGTAACAGTAAGCTCATCTGCATCAGCCACAACATGGTTGTTTGTTACGATATATCCATCATTAGAGATGATAACGCCCGAGCCCGAACCCTGCTGCTTCGGAGTGCGCACGCTTCTCTTCTGCTTGCCTCCATTGCCTTGGTTAGGATTGCCAAAGAATCCAAATGGGTCTGAGAAGAAATCAGAGAACGGATCGCTCTGCACCTCCACGGTCTGCACTTTCGAGTTCTTTGTGCTTAGAATATGCACAACAGAAGGCAGCGACTTTTCTGCAGCGTATGTCAGGTCTACAGGTTGTGCCGGTACAGCAGCCAAAGCGGCAGGCGAGGCATTTACCTTAATCAATGTTCCAGTTGAGAAGGCAAGGGCAATAACGCTCAATGCCGCAACAAAATAATTAGAATACTTCTTCATAATCCTTATTTATTTTACTTGTTTTATTATTATTCCTATTTTTACTCTCTATGTCTACGCTATTTGCCATTCTGACATATTGCGGTCTGATATGGCTGTTGTTGTGTTAAAACAATAGCGTTTCTTGTTTTGTGGTTGCAAATATAGACGCAATATTTGTTAAAGTGTCAAATTGGCATATATCTTTATCCCATTTTAACACTCTAATTTAACATATTAACGGCTGTTAGAGATAAACGGAACGATTTTTACTTTTGTTTTCAAAGACATAAACATGCCGAAAAGAAAAATAAATTATCAATTATTTTGTGGTCTTGCCAAATAGCAGTACCTTTGCAATCCGTTGGAAACAGTGTCTCGGTTCTGTCGCTGCCACACATTGGTGTGGAAGAGGAAAGTCCGGGCAGCAAAGAGTACCATAGTAGACCGCCTTCGGCTGTTGGATGTCAGACCGCTGCGCTGTTAGAAGTTGGGAGGTTTGACCCGAAATGCATGTTAATTGTTAATTATTACTTGTTAATTGGTAATGAAACCGAGTGAACAACTCAAAGAGCATCTCCAGCACTATCAGCGCATGAAACCGCTGATTGCTATCAAGGAGTATTTTATGATATGAGCAAGCAGAATGGAGTAAACCTCCGGATCCGGCAGCTCGAAGGCATTGGTCAGATCAAAGGTAGGAGAAAAATATGCATTGTCAATGCCGTAGATTTCCAGTATGGTGGAGCCGATCTGCACCCGTTCCTGCTTGTAGTCCATCACATGAATGCCTGCTGCCCGGAGCGCATCCATGTAGGCATAGGTGCGGTCGTGCTCGCCGGGCACATAGTATACCTTGTCCGGATGCTGGGCAGCAATTTTTTTCATCAGCGCCAGCGCCCGATCGCAGCTTTTGCCGCTGGGCTGATCTGTGTACATATCCCCCAGAATACAGACAAGATCCGGATCGATCCGCTTCAGATCTCCAAGAATCGTTTCCGGCTGGATCCCCAGCCAACTGGCGTGGTAATCGCTCAGAGCGGCTATGGTGATTTCGTTGGTCACCTTTGGGCTGGTGATCTCCTCCCTGGTGGTTTTCAAGGTAAAGTTGTTGAATAACCACAGCAGCACCAGGATCAGAAAAAAGACCCGCCGCTTGGTAT
>OQWI01000857.1_pt1 | contig 13739 bp, 8 predicted proteins | sample 1691551 | NCBI WGS metagenome assembly OQWI01 (sample SAMN03418259, study PRJEB22391) | human gut metagenome | biome: human-gut; feature: organic feature; material: feces | host: Homo sapiens | place: Tanzania | collected 2013-01
GATTACCGAGAATCACGGTCGGACGCGAGAGGATTATCTGGTCGAATTCCTTCTCAAGTTCCAGAGCCGAGGCCAATGCCAGCAGAGTCTTTCCTGTTCCGGCCCCTCCTGTCAATGACACGAGCTGTATCTTCCTGTTCAGACATGCGTCAAGCGCAAACTTCTGTTCGTCATTCCTCGGCTTGATTCCGCAGGCCTCACGTTTGCGGACCAGCATAATCTTGTCCATGTCGGCATCATACCTCGCGCAGACAATCTCTCCGTCGTGGCTGTTCCACTTGAACTTATACAGCTGATTGGCCGAAGGACGGGCCTTGGACACTGCCCTCCAGTCTATTACATTGTCCTTTCCGTAAGCCAGCTCCTGCATCACATCATCAGGAAGGCTGTCAAAGAACTGTACCTCCTTCTGGGAGAACTCCACCTTGTTTTCCTCCACACGGTCAGTCAGATAGTCCTGTGCGACCATCCCGGCAGCCTTGGCCTTCATGCGGAGATTGATATCCTTAGTGACAAGAGCCACAAAACGGTCAGGATTGTTGTCCCTAACCCATATAGCCGTAGCAAGAATCCTATGGTCTTGGATATCATCATGGAACAAGTCCTTCATACTGTCGGGAAAAGGATGGTTCGGTTCAATCTTGATATTCCCCAATCCCTTTCCGAGCGGAACACCCGACTTGCCGAACATCTTCCCTTCGGTAAGCCTGTCAATGTCACGCATGAATCCTCTGGCATTGAAACTCAGCGCATCCGTACCCTTCTTGAACTTGTCAAGTTCCTCGAGGACCGCAATAGGTATGACAATGTCATTGTCCTGAAACTTCCTTATCGCCTTGTAGTCATGCAGGACGATGTTCGTATCAAGCACAAATATCTTCGGTCGTTTAGGGCCGTTTCCCCGGCTGGGGACATTAGCATATTTCTCAACCATAGTCATCAGTATTTCAATATGTTATCATCATACGTCAATTCCAGTCCCGCACCATGCAGAACCAGAGCAAGTCAATCTTCGCCCTCCGGCGCGGCATCTCCCTGGCCCATAAGCGCCTGCATGATTCCGGCAATCCCGCCGCTGCCGTTCCTGGTTATCCTCAGGCCCGCCTTTCCCGGATGCCCTATAGGGTAATACGCCACATCCTGAAGCAGCATCTCCGCATCCACGTAATCGAAATCAATGTCGCGGATTTCCATCACCACTCCCGGGACCTCACCGAAAAGCACCTTCACCATATCGGTTTCCCCGTAAGACTGCATGAGTCCGGAAAGGTCAGCATCAATGCCTGCAGACCCGGAAGAATCGAGAGAAGCCATCCTGTCGAGTGCACATATCAGACCGCCATGTCCTGTCGCTGTACCTGACACCACGACTCCGTCTTCCACAAACTCCCTCACGACCTCGAAACAGTCCATGAAATAATCCGAATCCATAACCTCGGGAGCCTTTCCGCCCGCCAAGCCTTCTTTCTCGGCCAGCAGAGACCCGCCAAGCCTGAATTTACACGTATCGAAAGGTATGTATATCAGCCAGTTGCCAGCATTGTCAGACACATGCACCTGGCATTTTCTGTTCTTTCCCAAAACAGGAGACTCTGTACGGAAAGGGAACTCGCAGAAAGGAACCGGCGGATTCATTTCAGGAGTATTGAGTATCTGCCTGTCGATGGTCTCGGCGATGTCAGCCGGTTCGACATCCTCATCCGGAACAATCGCATTGACATTATCCGCTACAACATTGATCTTGATCCTCCGGCTTCCGGCCTTTTCCGAGTACGAGTATGAACCGACCCGCACCCCGAGCATGTCAAGATATCCGCACGCGGCCTCGACCGACCTGTAAAAAGCCGCCATATTGCCGACCGGAGATGAATCCCACACCCACTCGACCGAAAGAATGAGGTCCCCGAGCCTGAAATGACCCGACTTCCAGATGATTTCTGTCAATGCCAATGCAATTTCCGCCCTGGTAGATTCTTCAGGGCAGAACAGAGGTATATTTCTCGCCTGTCTTGCAGCAGGTGATACCAGTTTCAGATAATCTTCTGTCTTCGCGGAATCAAACCCTTTGCCGTCCGGTGCCGGGTCCACGCTTTCATCCACAATCGGCTCCGCCTCACAGGTCGCGGACGGCACTTCCCGTCCCGAAGCCTCCTCCAAAATCTGTCTGGGTGTCAAGTCCATTCTGACGCCATCAATTATGTATTCCGAATCCAGTGCAGAAACAAATCCACTCATATCTGACATTTTCCCGATATTTTTTCAAAAATAGGAAATTCTCCCCGCATTGTCAAGCGGGAATTCGTTAACTTCGCGGAATAAACAATTATTGTCAATGAGAAAAATCGAGGTTTGCTGCACCTCTGCAGAGGATGTCAGAGAAGCAATTCATGGAGGCGCGATACGCGTTGAACTTTGTTCAGCAATCAGTTGCGGAGGGGTAACGCCAAGTCACGGACTGATTTCCGAAGTCATCGCGGCGGCTGCGGAAAAGATACGGGTCAATGTCCTCATACGTCCGCGCGAAGGCACTTTCTGCTACTGCGAATCCGAGGTCAGGACAATGGTTTCTGATATAGAATTCTGCCGGGAAGCCGGCGTGGACGGGGTCGTCATAGGGGCATTGACACCGGAAGGTGACATTGACATTGACATATGCCGGAGGATGGTTGCGGCAGCGGGAAGCATGAGCGTCACTTTCCACAGGGCGTTCGACGTGTGCAGGAATCCGGAGCAGGCGCTGGAACAGGTCATAGGACTCGGTTGCGACAGGCTTCTCACTTCCGGGCAGCAGCCAAAGGCTCTTGAGGGGGCCGGGCTTCTCGCAAGACTCGTAGAACAGGCTGCCGGACGGATTGTCGTCATGCCGGGGTCAGGCATAAATCCGGGCAACATCGGTGAAATAGAGAGGGTTACGAAGGCTCTGGAGTTCCATTCGACGGCAAGGGCTTCCGTGCCGGACCCTGACAGGCATCATGTACCGGCTCTCGGATTCGACGAATCTGCCGACACCGGGGTCATTCTCCGCACGTCACGGGAGGTAGTGAAGGCGCTTGTAAATCCAGCATAAAATTCTTTCCTTGCCGCCACACCATCCCGGAGGCATGTCAGCAAGGAAAGAAAGCACAAACCAATTATCAAGTAAACCTTATTACTTTCTCACTTCTTCAAATGGGTTTTCCGGAACGCCGGTCCAGCGGTAAAGCACAGCATCACAGCTCTGCTCGCCCGTGGCCTTGTTTTTGGCATTCCTGGAAATGTACCAGAGTCCGTCTCCGAGAGGATTCAGTCCGGTGCTTCCCCACTTGAAACGCCATCCGCGGATTCCGGTGGAAGGGTCAGCGGCACCTAAAGTACCATTGATCTTCAGCTGAGCCGCTGACGCCAGATAAGGAACTCCTGCGAGAGCGGCCTTGAAAGGCTTCTGCCCGATGCTGAAGGCATAAAGGTCATAGTTCGGATACTGAGGCTTCTTGCCCTTGTAAACCGCCATGAAGAAATTGCCGGTGGACTCGTCATATGCCAGGTTCTGGACTCCCCAGTTGGTATTGCCGGTATAGATGAAGTATTTGGCTGCAGGCTTCTTCGGACCTGAAACATGAATCTGGCCAAAAACGACAGGCTTTGCCCATTTGGCAAGACTTGCGAGGTCGTATTTCAGGATGACCTGATAGTCATTGTCCCGTCTGTCAACGTCTCCGTAAATGCCGTAAGCCACATAGAGATACAGTTTCTTGGCATCGGCAAACTTTGTCGCTCCGCCGCCCGCTGCAGGCGCTATGGCCACGCCGTCGATTCCGGAGCAGCCGAACCTGTGTTCCAGCTCCGTTCCTCCCACATTGACCTTGGCATCATAATCCGCGCAAGCGTCACGGACGCACACGGTCTTAAGGATTTCTCCGTCCTCAGGGTCGGCGCCGATTTTATCCAGCTTGTCAACGTCGATGATGGCGATATAGAACACAGACTGCTTCACGACATCCACTGAGAGGACTTCGGCGATTCCTTGTCCGATAATGTCGTCCTTGCACTCCAGCGACGCATAGACTTTCCTGTCCTTCGGGTCGAAGGTCATGGCTCCGAGATGCCCCTGGATCCTGTCAATGGAAGCAAGTATGTTGCCCTGCATGTCCACTTTCAGGAACCTGCTGGTGAATGACATGTACATGCAGTCAGCCTCGGCGTCGTAAGCGATGCCCTGGACATGCTGCTTCTGTCCTCCGACAAAGACATGTTCAGGAAGATTGTCGCCCGCTTGAGCCGGAACCGCCGGCATTGACAACAATGCGGCCGCCAGTGCAAAAGCACCGGCCAGCCTCTTGAAAATATCAAATGTCCGTTTCATCAGCACTCGTAATGACCGCCCGTACCGAAAAGATGCTCCTCGACCTCGTCCATCAGACCAGCCCTGTAGATAAGGTCAATGCCAGTGAACCTGTTTCTCATGAAAGGTATCGCACGGAATGTAGAGCGGAGTTTCTCGCGGCTCACGCCAATCATCTCAGGCTCATAAGGTGCGCCTGCGCGTCTGAGGCAGTCGTGGACCTCATCGAACGGAATGATCTGGTTTCGGATTTTCTCACGGAGCTCAGGCCATGTGTTCTTGATGATTTCCAGCTCCTTGCGGATGCCTTCCCGGTCAATGTACTTTCCCTTGCTCTCCACGAGACCCCTTGCAAGGTGTCCTGGCTTGCCTTCGAATGTGGCACGGATTCTATGCTCCATTTCATCCCACTCAGGCCACTCGGCAACAGCCTTGTCGATATCCATTGCTCCAAGATCCTTACTGATGAGATATTCCAAACATGCAGTGGAAATGAGGGTTCCGATGGAAACCTTGAATCCGTGTGAAACATGCTTGCCCTCATAGCAGAGGCCTTCCATGTCCCAATAGTGGCTAAACTGATGGTCAGTTCCTGATGCAGGACGGCTTGAAGACATGGCCTGCATAGCGAAACCGCTCATAATCAGACCGTCAGCAAGCTTGCCTGTAGCCTCCACGTCACCAGCTGCGACAGCGTCAGGGTCTGACAATGCATCGCGGAGATTCTTCTGGACAAGTGAGAATGCGAACTCGTCGATCTTCTCGCTGCCGACAGCGTCTGCAATAATCCAGTCAGCGCCTGCAGGAATCTTCGCCATAAGGTCACCATAACCTGAGGCCGACATCCCTTTCGGAGCCGCTGCCGAGATGGCAGGATCGAGAACCATGCCGAGAGGTGCAGGACAGTCGAATGTCTGTTTGTTGCCTTCGAATGTAATGGAAGCGCCATAGGCGGTGTAGCCATCCATTGAAGCAGCTGTACCTACGATGATATAGCGACGTCCGAGATGGCTTGACACGAGTTTGGTAAGGTCATTGATGACACCTGAACCCACTGCAACTGCGATGACGTCACGCTCCTTGAGGTAAGCCTCGAGCTGTTCTATGTATTTCCACTCTGCGAAGAGTTCCGGGTCAGTGAAGATGAACGGCTGTTCAGTCTCAATTCCCGCATTTCTCAGATATGTGTCGACTGCCTCACCTGCGACCCTGTAGGTATTGTTGTCTGCTACTACGATAGCCTTCTTTCCCGGAAAGAGCCTGCTGAACATTGCAGGGACTTTCTCCATCGCACCGGCACCGAATTCAAGAGCCTTTGTGTCTCTGGCTCTTTCCAATGCCATTTCAATTTCTGTCATAATTATCTTGTTTTGTTTTTACCGGCCGGGAACTAGAACTTGTCCGGATAGTCCTCGACCTTGTTTGTAGTGATATAATCCTGTTCGAAGGTCTTGCCGAAACGGTCCGTGGCAACGACCTTGACGGCAGCGGAAGGATTCTTCAATGTATAGTGATACATGTGCGAGTTTCCCGTCCTGTCGTAATTGGTACCTCTTCCCTGTACGCCGCAATGGTAGCCTGATGCCCATGCGTCACGGCATTTGCCCTTGGTTTCGTTTCCGAAGAGTTCCATAGTGCCTGTGGCGGTACCGTTCTCATAAACCGTCAGTTTCCATGCGCTGTCCGCATTCCAGACATTGGCGATAAGGTCCTTGTCAGTATTGTAGTAGAACTGGTAAGACGGCTTGTATCCCTCGAAGAACACTTCCTGGCCCTTGTAGAGACGGAGCTGGAAATTGTCATCCTCACCGGTAGCCTTGTATGTCCAGTCCGTAATCTTGTTGCCTTCGATCTTGTAGATGGCATATCCGTTAGGAGTGCCGTCAGTATTGATGGTCGAGTGCCACCAAGCACCGCAGGCAGCGCCGTGGACATGCTCGTAATGGTCAGAGTATTCATCATTTTCAGCGTAATGCGTATGGCCTGACATCACATGTACTGATGAGTATTCCCTGAGAAGATCGAGCACGGCCTGCACATTCTGGTTTGTGCTTGCACGGAGCGGAATGTGGACGCAGAAGATGATCATCTTGTCTTTAGGGACATTGGCCAGATCCTGCCTGAGCCATTCCACCTGGTCGTCACGGAATCCGAGAGAATAGTCATCGTGGTTCGGGAAAATCATGTCATCCATACCGATTACGTGAACCTGTCCGCGGTTGAATGAGTAATTGACCGGTCCGAATGTATATTCGAAGTTTCGCTGGACCTTGATGTCATGCGCCACTGTATAATCAGCCTTCTTGACATTGAGAACCTTGTAGTCGTGGTTGCCCATAACCTTGAAAATAGGCATTCCGGCGTTTTTGTCGGTAGAAAGCGCAATTTTCATGAGCGGGAATACGGCATTGGTGTAGTCGTTATTGTAGGTATTATATCCGATGTCACCGAGTGTCATTCCATAGACCGGAAGTTCACTGGCATTGACCTTTGCGACAATATCAGGAACGGTCTCGTTCATGTAGCGGCTCACATGGGTATTGTTCTGGCACTGAGGGTCAGCGATGCAGAACAGATTGAAGCTCTCCTCTACTGCCGGAAGTTTCTCCAATGTGAAGTCATAGCGTTTTTGGTTCTCAGAGAGTTGTTTCCAGAAATGTGGCTGGCCTTCCTCGATGGGAATCTTGCAGTCTGATGGTACTGAGACGAATACCTGATATGAGAATTCGCCGCGCTTGAGCTGATACACTCCGTTCTGGTCGGTAACCGAGCAGTTGTAGCCGTCGCTGACCGTGACGCCTGCAAGTCTGTTTCCGTCAGTATCTTCGACCACTCCGTAGATGTCGTTGCCGGCACTGATTTCGGTCCTGATCTTAGGCAGGTCGTCCTTGTCGCAGCCTGTCAACACGATTGTTGACAGGGCCGCAATCATTATTGTGCTTTTTATGAAAGTTTTCATCTCCATTATCTCCAATAGTAGTTTTGTCCGAGATTTTCATTGATGTTGGTGGCAGCCTTAGGAATAGGTCTGAGGTATCTCTTTTCCTCAAAGTTCCTTGTGACGCTATATACGAGACGTCCGCTGTTGCCGTTTTCCAGAGTGTATCCGGAGTTGGCACCTTCGAGGACGATGTATGAGACACCTGTCTCGTTGCCGGCCTTGTCCTTCACGACGCAGACATCATTGATGCCGTCACTGTTCAGGTCGTAGGCGGTGTCCATCGCAGGGATGTAGATGCCATACCACTGTTTGTTCAGGAGTTCGCCGAGATGCCATCTCATGAGGTCATCATATCTGCGGCCTTCAAGAAGAAGTTCGATCGCACGCTCTCTTCTGATTTCCAGGATGTCACAGTCATTGATACCGTAATAGCCCTGGAGATACTGGTCCGCGGCAGACGGTCTCTTGCCATCGACGCCCGACCTTTCGCGGAGAGGCTTGATTGTCTTGTTCCATACATCATCATTGAACTCACCGAGCTCTGCCTTCGCCTCAGCATAGTCGAGAAGAATCTCGGCATAGCGGAAGATAGGAAGCGAGTTGTAGCAGATAGATGCAGACTCGTAGCTCTTGTCGTCAATGTTGAACTTGATGACCTGGTAGCCGGTAAGGGTGATGGCAAAATCGGGAGCGGTCTGGGTAGGAACACCTCCGACGAGCTTTGAATAGCCAGGAGTGATTACGCACTGCTGGAGTCTGTAGTCACGGTTCTTGACCTCTTCAGTGAAAGTCTCACCTGTCGCTGTGTGGCGAGATCCGTCAAGGTTAAGGTATGTCTTCACGAAATCCTGGTCGAGGGACCATCTTTCGCCCATACTTCCTGAGGTATAATACCATGTAAGCGAGTGGAATGTGGTGAGGCCAGTATTCCTTTCCAGAGCCCAGATGGTTTCAGTGTGGTCCACGGCCTCCTGGGTGAAGAGTTTCCTGTACTGTGTCTTGACGTCGGCAGGATTGTTCACGAGAGAGTAGGCGCCTGAGCTGATGAGTTCCTCGTCTGCCTTTACGCATTCGCGGAGGAATCTTTCAGATGCTCCCTTGTCCTCCCAAGCCTTGCCTGTAGAAGGATCCACGCTGTGGTATTTCCTGTATGTACCTTCGAAGAGGCAGATTCTGGATTTAAGGGCCAATGCCACAAATTTGTTCACTCTGGCATTGTTAATCCACGGATCCTTGTCATAGCAGTTCTCACATGCGAAAGTAAGGTCCTCGAGAACCTTGTCCATGACAAACTCGCGGCTGTCGCGACCCTTGTAGAGATTGTCAATGTCACTCGGGTCGATAGGTGCGTCATACCATGGAACCGCACCGAAAGTCTTGACCTTGCTCCAGTATTTCCAAGCCCTCCAGAATCTTGCGGTTCCCTCATAATGCCTCAAGGCAGCCTCGGAAACGCCCTTGGCTTCACGGAAGTGCGCAAGGAAATAGTTGATGTTATAGATGGCATTCCAGTCGCCGGAACTCCAGCCGCCCTGAAGGTCCGCATTCCATGAAGGGTTTGTAAGGAACGAGAACGAACTCTTGGTAGCGACGATGTCAGAGTATCCGTCACCGAATCCAAGGTCCTGATAGTCAGGAGTATATTTCTGGAGAAATCCGTTGGTATAGGTCACCAGCGAGTTCTCGTCCGTAAAATAGTCTCCGGAACCGATTTCCGCTATAGGTTCCCTTGTGAGGAACCCCTCGCAAGATGTCAGCAACAATGCTGTAGCGGCAAACAACGATATATTAAGTTTCATCATCTATCTAATTAAAATGTGATATTCAGACCGAATGTAAATGAACGCATTGTCGGATATCCGTCACCGTCACCATAGTTGTCGGAACCTGACTTGTTCGTGCCCCAGTCCTGGTCTCCAGGATAAAGTCCTTCAGGGTCATAGTTCTTCGCATGGTGTCTGAGCGGAGTGAAAGTGAGAAGGTTCTCACCTGAGAAGAACACCTTGAGGTTCTGGAGCCTGATAGCCTCCACGATCTTCTTAGGGAAGCTGTAATCCAATGTAAGGTTCTTCATTCTGATATATCTTGCACTCTGCAGATAACGTGTATTCGGCTGTGACAGGATACGCTGGGCACCGCTTGCCTGGTATGCCACGAGTCTCGGCCAGTAGGCGTCACGGTTGGTCTCGGACCATCTGTCGCTGGTGTGCCATGGCAGAGCCATACTGTATGGACGGCCGTACTGTCCCCAGAAATATCCGGATTCCTTCGCAGGATACCAGTCACGTTTGCCGACTCCCTGCCACATCATGCTGAGGCCGATGCCGTTCCAGCTGATGCCGCCCTGGATGCTGTACTGGTATCTAGGATTGGTGTTGCCGATCTTGATGAGGTCACCATGGTTGCCGAGAGTATTGTTTCCGTTGTTAACATATCCGTCACCGTTCAGATCCTCGAACTTAGGGTCACCTGCAGACCACACGACATTGTCACCGTTGAATTTCGCATAGTTCGCATGGGTCTGTGCCTCTTCATCACTCTGGAAAAGACCGGTACACTTGTATCCCCACAACTCACCGAGGGTCATTCCCTCATAATAGTGGACCGCATAGTTTGTAGGAAGGGTGTTGGTCTTGCTGGTATAGCGGGTAATCTTGCTCACATAGTCCCAGACGGAAGCCTTGATATTGTAGCTGAGAATCTTTCCGCCCACTTTATAGGAATCCCTCCATGAGATGCTGAACTCCCATCCGTCAGTTCTCATGTCGGCGTAGTTGCCCTTTGGCGCGCTGTTTCCGTAAACTGCAGGAAGCTCATCACCAGTCACATACATATCCGTAGTGGCTTTTCTGTAGATGTCCCCGGAGAAATTCAGACGTCCGTTGAATGCCTCGAAATCAAGACCTGCATCATATGTGGTAGCCTTCTCCCAAGTCAATGAATTAGGAATAGGAACCGGTGCGGACGTATAGTTGAATACAGCCCCGTTGTTCAGCACTGACGACTGGGAAATGCCCATCTTGGAAATATAAGCATACGCATTGCTGATAAGTCCGTTACCTGCAGTACCGGCAGAAACACGGATCTTCAGGTTATCCAGCCAGTCAGCATCCTTGAGGAAGCCTTCCTCTGAAATACGCCATCCGAGAGACGCTGAAGGGAAGAATCCCCATCTCTGATTCGAAGGGAACTTGCTGTTTCCGTCATAACGTCCGCTGGTCTCGATGAGATACTTGGACTTGTAGCTGTAACTGATACGATAGAACGCACCGACAAGTGCTGATGAAGAACTTCCGTTGTCAGCGATTGTCATGGCCTCTCCGTTGAGAAGGTCGAAGTTAGGCCTGTCGGCAATCATGATACCCTCACGGTTAATGAGGTTCGTCTTATACCGGTAGTCCTCGATATTCCAGCCGGCAAGCACTGTAAGAGAGTTGTTCTTGCCGAGTTTCGGGGTATATGTCAATGTCGCGTTGCCAGTAAGCCTGTTGCGGTTATATGACCTCTCCTCATAGAGTGAACCCGCAGGTCTCTGTGCGGAGTTGGTAGGAGAAGTATAGAATGTATAGCTGTTGACAGCCTGCCTGCGCTCGGTCTGGTTGTAATAGATGCTGAAATCCGCGCTTGCGACAAGCACATCCCTGACAAGATCAATGGTAGCGGCAGTCCTGTTGGTCATGTCGAACTTCTTGTCCTTTCGCCATGAATTTCCCTCGACAAAACCGGCCCAGCCGGTATAAACCGCGGCCTCTGTCCAAGTCCCGTCAGGGTTTGTCACAAGAGCCACAGGATAGCCCTGGTGGTTCAGCATTCGGTTTATGTTCACAGGAGTAGTGTCGATGCCCGTGTGCGCTGTAGGCTGATGTGAATTCCTGAGCATAAAGTCAGTGGTATTCTCAACCTTGAACCAAGGACGGATCTTCACAGAGCCCTTCGCCTTGACATTGAACTGACGATACTTCTCGTCACCCGCATTGTAGATACCGTCCTGCTCGAACATACGTCCTGAGACATAGTAGTTTGCGATGTCCGAACCTCCGGTTACACTGATGTTGTGCTGCTGTCCGGTAGTGAACTTCTTATAGAACACGTCATACCAGCTGGTGTTTCCGAAATACTCGTATGCACCTTTATTGTTGATCGCCCACTTCTCGTAAGAAGGGTCGCTGTTTCTCTTTTCAAGCTCCTTGTACCATGTACGGGAGAATTTGAACACGTTGTTGATGTTCGCAGGGTCGGTACCCTTGGCATTGATATAGGACTCGAGGAAGGTGGTGGTGAAGTCATATCCGTTGGTGACGATCTGAGGGGTCACAGTTCTCTTATAGACAGAGAATGTTCCGTTATATGAAATCTTCGCCTGGCCCTTGGAAGGAGTCTTGGTGGTGAGGAGGATGACACCGAATGTACCGCGTGCACCATAGACGGCCGCTGAAGAAGCGTCCTTGAGGACTGTCACGGATGCGATGTCATCAGGATTGACAGTGGACATGTCGGCCTCGACACCATCCACGAGGACGAGTGCGGAACCGCCTGAGCCGATGGAGTTTTCGGCACCTCTGATCCTGACTGTGGCGCCACGGTTAGGCTTGCCGTCGGAGAATGTCATGGTAAGACCCGGAACTGCTCCCTGGAGAGCACGGGAAATACTCATTGACGCACCCATCCTTTCCTGCATGTCGTCAGTGGTGATGCTCTCTACGGCGCCGACGATGTCACGACGTTTCTGGATACCGTATCCGACGACCACACTCTCTTCGAGAGAGGTATTGTCAGTGTTCAGGACAATGTTAACGATGTTGCGGCCTGAAACTTTCTCTGTAAGTTTCCTGTAGCCGACACAACTGAATTCCAATGTAGCATCAGACGGCACCGTAATGGTATAAGCGCCGTCCAAATCTGCTGTAGCGCCTTTGGTTGTCCCCGGAATGAAGACAAAAGCGCCCACGACAGGCTCACCGTTCTCATCGAGAATTTTTCCCGAGACCGTGATTTCACCTGTCTGTGCCATAACCTGTCGGGGACAGGCAATCAGGAGAACCAAGACCGACAAAAGTACGGTCAAATTATATCTCAACTTCATTTTCAATTACAAAAAACAGGATACATAATAGAAGCCGTAATAAAACTGCTTCCCGTTCTTGCCAGATTCCGGATCCCGTTCCCGATAATTGAAGTTAACTAATTAATGTAGTACTAAATTTTACCTTTTTGTTTCATTTCCGCTAAATTCGCAAGCATAAACGTTTTTAGCTTTCATTTCTACGTGCAAATCTACGTATAATTTTTCACTTTTAAATTATTTTCTGCAAAAAAGTACAACAAAATGAAAGATTTCAACAAATTGTATTATCTTTGCCGTGCCAGACTTCCGGATTCCGTCCCGCTAAGACTAATCCGAAGAAGAAATGAAACTAACAAAATCATGGATTTTATCCATACCTATATTAATAGGTGCATCACTTCTGTCGGCTTGTACAGAAGAAACGGAGGCTCCCCTAAGAAGGGCTGCCGATGCCGTTGACCTCACATACAACGCCGGTGCTTCTTCCAAGATTTCCGTTAGATACAACGGAAACTGGTCAACCCGCGTCGAATGCGCCAATGCCGAAGGGACAAGTTCTCCGGCATGGTTCACTGTCACTCCGTCAGAGGGAACAGGTGACGGCAAGGAATATCAGTGGATAGAAATCCAGGCCGAACGAAACCCGGGAGACAAGCGCACAGGAAAGCTTTTCCTCATCGGCGGAGGCAAAGAACAGGAAATCACTGTAACACAGGCTGACGGCCATTTCTCTGTGGGTGACCCTATCGTAAGCGGTTCACTCAAGGCAGGCGTGGAATCCGCAGCATCACTCGAAGTGAAATGGGACAAGGCATTCGGCGGAGAGAACATCTCCATCGCAGCCAAGCTGAGCGGAGCGTCCGAGGGCCTTTCCATCCAGACATTGACAGAAACCAAAATCGAAAAAGAAGGCAACGGTTCATTGTCAATTCCTATTTCAGGAACACCGGCATCCCTCGGAGAACTTGTCTGCTCCATCGTGCTTCAGTTCCGTTGCATTCCTTGCCTGCCTGTTTTCCGCCCGGGGCTACTCCTGCCTGGTTCGTATCATAATGGCCTCCCCATACGAAAAGGTCGAATGTTTCAGAGAAAATTTCAATCCCAAATACAAAGAACTGGAATACTTATCGGGATGTGACGGCAACGCTGTGGCTGGATGAAGGGGAACAGGTTTTAACGGTAAGCAATATGGGAGCAACCTGGAACATTGATAAACTTACGCTAACTTATGTTGATTCGGAAAAGACTGCAGACGAGCAGCAGAGTTATCAGAAAGTACATATGGAGAATCGCTGGAAAAGCCAGAGAATCACAGAGCAGAATGGTTCGATTGCCTATGCAGATACCGGAACAGAAGCGTATGATACAGAGGCATCTTTGTGGAATCTGATTCCAAATGAGGACGGATGGTA
>OQWI01000872.1_pt1 | contig 13584 bp, 8 predicted proteins | sample 1691551 | NCBI WGS metagenome assembly OQWI01 (sample SAMN03418259, study PRJEB22391) | human gut metagenome | biome: human-gut; feature: organic feature; material: feces | host: Homo sapiens | place: Tanzania | collected 2013-01
AGCACTGCGCTCGATCAGCAGATCCGGAAGAACCGGTCCTTCTGGCGGTCAGCGACGGCATTGGCGGCGGGGTGTTCCCCGGAGAGGCCAGCAAAACCGCCTTAGAAGCCTTTCAGGCGGCGTTCTGGTGCGCAGAAGGGACTTTCCCTCCGCTGCTTCCACGGCTTTTACAGGCCGCGCAGGCGGCCAATCAGAGCGTATGGCAGCTTTGCGGCAGCAATGGCGGCTGCACACTGGCCTGCGCCGCTGTCATGCCGGACGGTTCCTTTGCCACGCTCGGCCGCCAGAAGGCCCGGTTCTTGCGGCGGTGCTGCCGCGTGGAGGGACAGCCCGCCGCTCAGCAGAAGGTTGCCGGCAAGGACATGGTCCTGGTTTTCTCTTCTGCGTCCGCGGAGTGTGTCGGCAGAAACAAGCATTGCCATCCCTCACACCTCACTTTCCAGCAGAGCACTGCGCTCGATCAGCAGATTCAGCACCTCGCGAGCCGGCTCCAGCAAGGCGCTGCTCGTACTGGTGGTGTTCTGCCGGGTCAGAGCTATGGCAAACCGTTTGCCTGTGGGGCTTTCGGCCACGATACAGACATGGATCGTATTATTCCATCCTGTAACCTCCGCCGTGCCTGTCTTTGCCATAACTGTCCAACCTTCCCGGGCAAGGCCATATTTCTCCCCGCACGCCTGCAGCGCAGAGCGCAGTGTTTCCCGAATGTTTTGGTCCGCAAGCGGCTGGGCAACGACCTGGGGCACTTCCTCCTCCACAAGAAGTTCTCCTGTGCTGCTGGAAATGCTTTTGATAAAATGCGGCAGGAGAATATTTCCAGAACAAAGAGAGCTGTAAAGCATCGCCTGCCAGACACCGCAGGTCTGGAGATTGCCCTGACCCAGCGAGAGCTGCCGTGCCTCGGCAATATCGCTGCATGAAGCCTTGGGCGTCAGCACCACGCCGTTGTCCAAGGGGATCGCCATGTTATACCCAAAGCGTTCCATCTCGGCCATCATTGCGTCTTTACCGGCGGCGGTGATCCCGGCGGCAAAGTACACGTTTGAGGATTTTTCCAGTGCAGTGACAAGGTCCAGTTCTCCCAGCACCTGATGTTTGTGGTTCGAAATTCCTGCAAACGTGCCGCTCGTGTCCGTATAGGTCAGCGGCACACCATTGCGGACGAGGCACGCTGCCGAAAGGAGCTTGCTGGTGCTGCCAGGCAGGGTAGAGCATGTAAATGCCGGGTCCTCATCCATGCGATTGCGCGCATTGTCCTGCGATTTATACAGTTCATTGTTATCGTAGTAAGCATTCACATCATACTCTACCTCTGAACTGAACTGGCTGCTTGTACAGCACAGAAACTCTCCTGTATCTGCATCCAGGATCACCGCTGAGGCTCCGTAATAACCACGACAGACGGCTTCGTAAGCACCGTTCTGCAGGGCATCATCTACCGTCAGAGTTACATTGGCACCGTGTTTATCCGGGCCGGGATCGCTGTAGAGGTACTGGTAGAGCTGCTGCCGCAGGCCGGAACGGCCCAGGCTGGCCGAGGTATACCCTATGAGCCGATAGGGCAGCGGATCGATCAGCTTTGCCGCTTCGCCGGGGTTGGCGCCCGGCGTCTGAAGTGCCGTGCCGAAACGGTCAAAGAAAAGGCCCTCATACATCTGGCTGCGCACATAGTTTTTACGAATGGAAATGGCAGACTTGTCGGCCTCCGGCGAAAGACCCGGAATCAGAACCGTCCGCTTCAAAAGCGAGCCGAGCAGGGCTACGCCCAGAGCACTTGCGCCGCCTGCACAGACGGCCCGGCGGGTCAGCAGCATATCACTATTTTTATTCATGATGTAATCTCCTTCTTTGGCTCCGGCGCGATGCAGGAGCGGTTAAAACGATGTGGGTGCTGTCGGCCAGAAGCGCCGCCAAGATAGTCCATGCCACAACATAAGTGCTTCCGCCTTCGCCAAGTAACACAGGGGCCAGGCCCACCGTGGCAAACAGACCGGTGGAAGATGCAACCGCCATCAGGCTCTGCACCACGATGCCAAGCCCCCAGATCGGGTGTTTCTGGCGGAGGGCGAAGCAAAGCAGCGCAATGTAGGCCATCACGATCAGTAGCAGAGCGACCATGCCAAGTTTCATCACAATGTTGATGACGACAAAATCACTGGAACCCACAGGCACCATGGACTTTAAGCCCGTAGAACCCACCCAGCGCGCCAGCCTGAGTTCCTGCAAGGCCTTGTCCAGCTGGCCATTGGCTTCCACCTCCGTAAAGACGCTCATGCGTTTGCTCAGCTTGAGGTAGGCAGAACCGAGAAACGGAGCGCCCATGCTGCCCAGTCCGTAGAGCAGCACGGCCAGACTGAGCGTAAGCACCACGGCGCGGATCAGCAGCCGCGTATCCCGCAGACTGAGCAGTGCCGCCGCGCCAAAACAGATCGCAATGACCATCAGCGTGGAATACTCCCGCAGATAGAACAGCCACACGGCGTTTACGAGAAAAACCTCGGCCATCCGGAGCAGCTTTTGCCGATCCGGGAGTGAATGGTCTGCAAGGAGCAAAGCTCCGCTCAGCAGAGCCAGCAGCTTGGTAAGCTCACTGGTCTGCACAAGGATGCCCGCAATGCGGACCCAGACCTTGGTGCTGGAGTTTGCCGCAGTAATTCCAAAGACGGCGGTGTATGCATACAGGAGCGTGGTGAGAATCAAAACGACCTTTATCATGACCGCTGCCGGGAGCAGTTCCAGCCAATGGATAAACCAAAGAAAAGCCGCCGAAAAAATCAGGGCGGCCAAATGGTACAGCACCAGCATATCGGCTTTTTCGCCATTGCTCAGCTGAAGGAGGGTACCCAGCAGGGAAATACTCAGCACCAGCCATGCGGCTTTGCGGCTGGCAGAAGCCAGGCAGACAAGCCAGAGCATCAGCAGATCGATCAGCAGCAGGGCCGGCAGCGCCTGCTGACAATCGGCCAGAAAAGCCATATCCCCGCTGAGAAAACAGAAAAGCCATGCCCCGCCCATATATGCCAGCACAAGTGCTGCCGTATGAAGGCAGAGACGCCTGCGGATATGGCGTTCTCCCAGCCGTGCAAAAAGCAGCACCAGCAGGCGCAGGCCCTCATACCAGACGGTGCCTGCGGCTTCCCTCAGGCCAAACCCCGGCCCAGGGGGCGCAGACTCCTGGGCGGTGATCCGCTGGTCTGCCTTGTTGAAATAGTAGAAAACCAGCCCCGTGATGAGGCCGGTCAGCAGAGCGATATAAAGCATGATATTTTCCTCCTTATCAGTCGCGAGAACTGAGTTTGTGGTTGGGTACAGAAACATCCTCAGCCCTGGTATCTTTGTCGCGCTTCTTTCCCTTGGGGATCACATTATGCTCTCCAAGGTTCTGGTTAACGCGGTTGATGAGCAGGGCTTGGTCTCCGCAGTAGAAAACTTCGCCAATGATCTCATCGAGAGCCACCCGATCGATCCGATCTTTGTTTGCACGGGTCGTCGGATTGAGGTTCTCGGGATTTGCCAGCAGAGCGAGGCTGCCGTCCCGACGACGGTAGACCGCGAGAGGGCTGCTCTTAGATACGGTGTTGATAGCCTTCGTATTCTTGAGTCTGATGGTCTGGACGATATTGCCAGTGTTGAAAACCGGCTCGTCCCAGCCCTTCGGGGGAATTACCACGATGTAGTCGTCGCCCTGCACCGCAGTAAGTGCCAAAGGCTGCTCCATAACAGTGTAACCTTCCTCATCGAGCTGTTCGAAGATGAGCGGCCCGCCGCAGAGGGTGGTATCCTGGCTTTCCACTTTATCCATCAGCCGGCCTAAAGCACCGCTTCTGGGCACCGCACCAAAGGCACGGATGATGGAAGGATCGTCCCTCCTGAAAAAGGGCAGGACGAATACAAACAGGATGATCGCCAGAGCAATCAGGATAAGCAGGAAGAGGAAGAAACTGGGCGAACCGGATGCAGCGGCCTGCTCTGCGGCAGGAGCCGAAGCAGCAGAGGAAGCCGCAGCTTCCGTAGAGGCCGCCGGAGAAGCGGCGGCCATGGCGAGCGCGGAACCGAATGTCAGCATGGCGTTCATGGATTTCAGCATAGTGTTGTACCTCCTTGTTTTGTACATCAAAAAATTTTTTGATCCTAAGATCATGAGGGAAAACCGGGCGGTGTCAGACCGTTTCTTCATCCTCCTGCGGCCAGCTCAGATTGGCGATGATGGACAGAGCATCCACCAGAATGGCGACCAGAAGCAGGCCGTATGCACCCAGTCGGTATTCCGCAGGCACAGTCCAGAGCAGGGCGGTACTGCGGTCAATTGAATTCAGCTCGCCGCTGAGGTAAGTCGCGGTGAGCTTGTCCAGCTTGCGCAGGATCGTTTTCCGCGCGTCGGAATCCTCCGGCAGCTGCGCGGCCTTATCCCGCAGCTCCTGCACGGCAGCACGCCAGTTTTCCTTGTGGTCTGCAGTCTTGGCGCTGCTGCAGTAAGTTTCCAGTTCGGTCATGGTAACGTAAGTATCCGCATTCATGCGCAGGGCAGTGTACGCTTTTGTCTGCTCACTGCTGTACTCTGCCGCAGCTTCAATAAAATCATGGACACTGACCGCCAGGCTGCCGGGGTCGGTGAGCAGAGCCTTGCGGCACGCCTTCTTGGCGGCGGCAAGCTTGACCGCCGGTGCTTCCTGCGCACGCTTCTGCATATTCTGCAGCATTTCAAAATCGGCCTTGATATGCTGGTACTGGGTGCGCTGGGCATTCTTCGCATTGAAGTCATCCAGAAGCTGCTGAGAAATGGTGCCGCTGGCATTGGCACCGGTGCTTCTCGCTTTCTTAAGTTCGGTCATAAGCTTGGTGATCTCGGTATCCAGCTCACCGATCTTAGTCTCCAGGCCGGCAATGTAGTCGTCCAGCCCGCCGATTTCTTCTCCGTCGGCCATTGCCATGACCGTGTTCCGGAGGCTGGCGACCCAGTTGTCGGCATCGGGGTCAAAGAGCACCGTGGTGCCGTCATTTGCCAGAACCGTGGTGTATTTGTTCTGCATGGCGGCGGCTTCCTCCTGCGTCAAAGCTGCTTCTGCCTGCTCTGCGCCGAGGTTCTTCTCGATCTCATCCAGAGAGTCTGCAATGGACTGCTGCAGCGTCTTCTTCTGTGCATCGGCCTCGTCCGAAAGGGCCTGCAGCTGCTCGGCATAGCCCTTGCTCACAGCCGCCTGTGCAATGGCGTTCCATTTATTCCGGGAGTAGCCCAGATCCAGGAATTGGACAGTCGAGAACAGCACCGAAAACGTTATTGCAAGGGCATAACCGGCACAGACGATCAGAAAGCGTCCCCATGCCTTGCCCTCCTTACCGGCTTTGATTTTTACACCAGGCCCCTGCGTGATCCTCCACTCACACAGCAGCTTGAATGCCTGCACTACCACACTGAGCAAAAGACCCACAATAAAGCTTTCCAGAAGGTTCCGGAAGCCGGAAGCGGTCGTAAAAATCGATAACACATTCGAGATTATCAGCGCTGCTGCACAAAAGCAGGCTTTGTCGCTCTTTTTGAACTTTGCGATGATTTCGTCCATAACTCACATCTCCTATTTTTCATTTCTTGATCTTGGTGCTCTCCGCCGGTCCCATAGCCTTGCGGATGTCGCCGGCAAGGTCATCGGGGAAGAGCGGGTCTTCAAAGGTTTCTTCCATCGGGATCACCTCCACGGGCTTTTCCGGGGCGGCGTCCCGGGGCGGGTGGATAAAGGCTTTCAGCACACCACGCAGGATGACCCCGCACAGGGAGAGGATCCCAGCCGCGGTATGCACGGCCTCTCCGGCCTGGTCCATAATGGCCCGGCTCTCCCGGAACAGGGCTTTTCCGGCCAGCACAGCAAAGAGCGGCGGCAGCAGGGTACTGCAAAGGACCACAGCCAGATGCCGCCAAAAGCGGAGGATCGTCCTGCCATCCAGTGCGTTGAACTGATCCAGCAAAAGCTTTGCACTGGCTCCCGCACCTGCAGACAGATATCCGGCACCGGCCAGCATTTCCCACAGCAGAAGCAATACAATTATCAGCACGGCCAGAATGACGAGCCGCACCGCACCGGGACCGGTTTTTTCTGTATTCTTCGGAGGGACTTTGCTGGCCGGGGGAGTTCCGGCACGGCGGTCGCGGATTGTACGTTCATCAATATGCCTTGCATGCTGCGCATCAGGGGACGGCGTTTGGACCGGGTCTGGGTCGGAATTGGCCTGCCGGACCGACTTCTTGGTATTTTCTTTATCGCTCATGATCTCTACTCCTTTTCTTTCAAATTCCGCTTTGAGGACGGTGAAACAGGCATTTTAAAAATTTTTTGACCCTGCTTCACAAGGGGTGCGGGGAGACAACAGGAAAACGGAACTTTTTAAAAATTTTATCCTGTGTCATAAGGGCCGGAGCTGCGGCAGAAAAGTGTAGAAATACATGGAAAAATGTAGTATACTGGAAAAAATCAGCGCATGATCCAAAGATCCTTTGTGAGGAAGGAGTTTTTTTCTTATGAGTGATACAGCAGCCGCCACGCCGAAGGACACTGCACCCAAGGCGGTGACAACCTATCGCAGTTACAAAGTTTCGCTGGAACAGTTCACAAAACTGGAACGAAACGAAAAAGGGGAGATCACCCAGGTGACTCTCCCCGAAAAGGATATCCATATCACGACCCGGCGGCGGCACTCCATCGCTGTGGATCAGATCCTTCAAATTTCTAAAGCGGACGTGTCGGATGAAAAGGCATTGCTCTACCTGCTGATCTCGGTGCGCTGCCATCTGGACAGGCTGGACGAGACGAAAAAGCCCGCGGGCTGGACGCCGGAAGCCGCTCAAACCGTGGAAGTGCTCAAGGCACAGCTCAAAGAAGCACCGGAAGAATCCCGCAAAGCTCTCCAGAAGGAACTCAGCTGGACCACCCGGCACAACCGCCGCACTTTGCAGGAAAAAACGCTGAAAGCTCTCTTTGAAAAAGGCTTTACTCTGCAGAAAAAAGACGGAACGGCTCAGAATTACAAGCTCTTCCTCCGCAGTGCATCTATGTCGCGGCAGGGCAGCTTGCTGTTTATTGCAGAAGAGTTTTACGACAAAGCCATGGAAGCCTGCACGCTGGGACTCCACGGCAGCAGCACCGGCTGGTCCGAAGAGTGCGGGCTGCTGCTCAGCAAATACAACGCTTATACAGGGTTGTCGCTCTCCGACGCAGACCGCATCGATGCTCTGCCCTGCGGGGCGGCTCCGGCAGCCAGCAGGGATGCGAAAAAAATCTTTCTGAACGAGCAGACTGTTATCGTTCTGCCCGATTCCATCGTATGGGAGTTTGACCGGAAGAAAGATATCCCTCTGAAAAAGGGAAAAAACACAGGCAAGTACACAGAAAACGAACAGGCCGAAGCATTCCAATGGCTGGCGAATTTCCCTCACAACGGGCAGTATGTTGCAGAAGCGAAAAAACGCGAGGGTCAAAATGACCTGCTGACACTGGAAGCCCATGCGGCAAAAGAAGCTGCTTCCATAGAGGCTCCTTTCGACGGCGAGGGCCTTATCTCGCCCCGGGCCGCAAGGCTGATCCGCCAGACGCTTGCAGCAGCTTCCGGGCAGGAAGACCGCGCAGTCGGTTCCAGCTTCCAGATTCGTCTGCCCTTTTGCAAGGGCATGCTCCACACCGTGGATTTCAAAGGTGCGATGAAAACCTTTGGAGCGATGGAAGGTGCGCCCCGTTACGCAGAAAAAGTCGAAAACAGGCCCGATAATATCTGGGTCACAGATATCTATGGTTTCCGCCGGAATCTGCGGCAGGCCGAGATCATCCTGACGAAGTCCATGTTCAAGGCTGCAGTCTGGCTGAATGTGGAAGCCAACGCAGATGAGAAAAATCAAGAAGTGATCAAAACAGCACTGACTGCAGACAGCGAGAAAAAACTCAGTCTTCGCGATGTGGTAGAAGAGCAGGTTCGTGCACCGTGGGGCACTGTTCCCAAAGGGTTCCAGTTCCACGACCCCATGCGGATGTATTTTTGCCGCTGTGCAAAGTATGGGCACGCACTGTACCTCTGCCGCAGCAGCAGTCATGCGCACAAAAATCCGCACGATTTTCTCAACTATCAGATCCTGGCGACGCTGGGCTTTGACGACGGCGCATACCGTTCCATTCTGAATTCCAATCTCAGCGACCTTGCATGGCTGCGGCAGGAGAACCCGGAAGGCGATGCCCGGAGATACCGTATGCTGGCCCACACGGACATTCCGATCGAAGTGGACACCGACGGTACTCCCGTCCAGAAGGGACCGTCAGAGCAGGGAAACGGCAGCGATTGCTTCCGTCAGGTGCTGCAAAAAGACCCGCGCCTGCTTTACTCCCCGATGGCACGCAAGCTCATGGGTCGGATGCTCGATAAGCGCAGAAAAGACACTATGCTGGGCCGTTTCCGGATCGAGGGCATGACGCGGTATCTTTCCAGCGATCTCATGAGCTTCCTCAATGCGCTGTTTGTAAATGCGGCCCTGACCCATGCCCGTGCCACGAACCAGACCAAAGAACTCGAACTTGCGGATGAATCTCAGAATTTTGCAGCCCGGGGTGTTGTAGGTAACGATGACGCTGCAGAAATTTTTAAATTTTATAAAGAGCACCTGTCCCCAGCAGAACTGCCCATCGACACTGTGGATGTGCCCGGCATTTTGAAGGAAGAACAAGACACTTATTTTAAACCTGAAAACAGCGAATCGCCGCTTGTCTCCGTTTTCCGCAATCCTCACATGTCGGCCAACGAACAGACGCTTGTCTTTGTACAGAACTCGAACCGTTCCGCCCAGAAAGACGCTGCATTTGCAGCATTCAAGAAGAGTCAGAAAAAAAATGAATATCCCTTTGCTCCCGCAGCGCTCAGTGCACAGGAGCTTCGCGACTGGTATCTGGGCGGACTAGACGGCATCTGTATGCTTCCCAGCCGCTCCCGGACAGCCACCCGCCTGAATGGCGCAGATTTTGATGGCGATATCGTGCGCGTTATCACCAACAGCGGCTATACCAACAATCTGTACAAGAGCCTTACCAGCTTGTGGGAAGCACAGAGAACCGAATTTCTGCAGGAAGCCACTGAAAACGACAAAACGTCTCAGGACAGCCTTACCTCAGAAGAACTCGACCTTCCGCCTGACCGGCCTCCGCAGCTTCCGCTGATCCAGATGGATGTCAAACACAGCGATGTGACCACTGTCAGCCTGAGCAATGAGGAAACAGCGCGTTCCCGCCTTCTTGCCACCGATTACAAGATGTTCACCGCCAGCATGGACAACCGCATTGGACTGCTCAGCAACCAGTGCATTGCTCTGAATAACATTGCTGCAGGTGCGGACAATGCGGGACTTCTGAAACTCCAGAAAAACATTCGTCTGTACACCACCGCCGTTGGCTGCGAGATCGACGCAGCAAAAACAAACTATACAGTGGATATCCAGACTTCTGAGGACAGCAAGACCTCTGCGGCTCAGCTGTCCAAAGATCCTTTCCTCCGCTTTAACTCCGACCTCAAGCGGGGCAAACGAAACCCGACGACCTACTTCTATTACGACGAAAACGAGCAGCGCGCACTGGACGGTGTTTCGGCCGCGGAAGGCTATGCCCTGCTGCGCGGGAAAACCAGTTTCCTCAACGTTCTGCCCTGGTATGCCAGCCGCGCGCTGGAAGAAAAAGACGCCCAGCTGATGGCCGAAAATATCCCAGAGGAAAAACGGCCTGTCTTTGACGGTATCCGCCTGACACCGGAGCAGATCGCAGAGGTCGAACGGCAGAAAAAATACTGCAAGACAAAAGACGCCGCTGTGCAGCTGATCCTTGGCGCAAAGAAAAAGCTGACGACCATTCCACCTGAAACGGCGGATGAATGCGTCAGTCGGATGAAAACTGTCCGGGAAGAGCGGAAAGATGCAAAGAAACTCTGGTTTCCCAGTCTGCTGTGGCAGACGGATGCTGCCGAGGCCGAAAAACTGTTTGCCGTTCAGGAGCAGAACCAAGAAACGGAAAATGCAAACGCAAATACCCTCTATCTCCAATGGATCCGTTTTTTGTTCCGCGCTTACAATCAGGTGCGAAAGAGCAAGAGCACCATCTTGTATGGCGTGGAAGAATCCATGCGGCGGATCTTATTCCTCAGTTTCCCGGATGCCACCGCAGAGGCTCTGGCGCAGAAAGCCGACACACTGAAAGACACGCTCAGAAATCATCTGCTGCAGGGTGATGCAGGAACAGAAACTTCCGGCGCACAGAGCCGCATGGAACGCCTAGAAACATTCTGCAAAACAGTCACAGATTATAGCTTTCTGCTGTGCGATGATAAAACAACCTATCAGGCTGGCCTTTGCGACGCACTGAATGCGCTTGGTACGATCGATTCGTCACGGGATGATTTTTTGAATTTGTGCTGTGATGCCCGGCGGGATGGCGGATATCTGCTGCCGTATTACGCCGCCAAGGCTCTCCTGAACGAAGAAATCGCTCCCAGTGTCACGGAGACAGACGAGCTTTCCAAAGCAGCGGAAAAGAAACTGCAGGCACTTCTGGACAGAGACCTCATCAAACTGGACGCCCAGAAGAAAGCCGAAAAAGAGGCAGCAAAGAAAGCGGCCAAAAAGCAAGAGAAGAGCAAACTGAAAGACAGTGCTTCTGCAGAGGAAGATGAAGAGGCCAAAAAGCAGAAAACGGCAGACCCGCAGGAGCTTCTCATCGATGCCTTTGCATCGCTCAGCACCCTCTGCTTTGAGACGGAAGAGGACGATGTCCAGGTGTCCGTGGATTCCATCTACGGACAGATAAAGCTCCGGGACATTGCCAAGCAGATCACCCAAAGTTTCTACCCGGAAAAGCCGGAAGAATGGGAGAAATTGCTCTTCTATGCCGGGCTGTACCTGTCGGACCCCAGAAAAGAAGAAAATAAAAACACCTATGATTTCGGCTGCTTCTTCTGGGATCTCTGCGGCCCTTATGCTGCAGAGCATCTGCCCACAATTACCCGGCCTTGGGAACAAAAACAGAATGACCCGGCACAGGGTGGCGAAACCGTAACGAAAAAGCAGTCCGACAACGACCTCTGGCAGGAAATCCGGAAAACGTTTGAGACTGAATTTTCCGCTGCAGAGCAGAAGAGCATCTCCGCTCCGGACCAGAAAAAACAGAACGAAGGAGGTGCCGAGCAATGATCCTTGATTTTGTGCAGGCAAAGCGTGTCCATGGCCTGAGGAAGCCCTGTGAAGAGTATTGCGCAGAATTGACCCGCTTTGCAGAGGACAGCAGCGAGCCGCTTCTCCTGTTTTCTGAGTGGCTGAAAAAGGAAAATCCTGCCCTCCTTAAGGAAAATCCTGCCCTCCTTCCGGACTGGTACTGGCTGTGCCGCCTGACAACAAAAAATGAAACGAACCGGGACCGCGGTCTGATCGAGCTGCTGGCACTGGCCCTTGTAATGGAGGATCGGACAGCGGAAAAAACGGAAGCACTTTCCAGCCAAAATCTGAAAAAAATGGTAACTACGCTGGCGCATATCCATTCTCAATTCTGTGTGCTGCTGTACGCAGAGGTGCTCTTTGCAAAAGCTGCAGATGATGCTGCACGGCAGACAGTACGGTTTGACCTGTGGAAACTATTCCAGAAAAAAACAGCCACCATGGGTGTGCTGGAATCAGAAAAGCCTGCAAAAAATTCCTTTAACAGTGTTTGCGACAACTGCAAGAAAATCTTCCAGAAAAAGCTTTTAGGCCTGCGGGAAAATGAGACGTCTTATGACCGCATTCTGCTGGACACCTATGCCGAGGTGCTTCGGCAGGATGCAGAGAAATTAAAAGCGAAGTGGAAAGAGCCGGCACAGTCCAGCAATACCGCATTTCCGGCGGCGTTCCTTCAGGATATCCCGGAGGACAAAGATAAAAACCGCTATGCGGCAGCAGCTGTCATCTGGCAGATGCTGGACAACAGCCTAGAGGACAACAGCCTGGAGGACAACAGCCTGGAAAAGAAGCAGAACTTCCTCCGGGATTATTCGCTTGCACGCTATGGACTGCTGCCATCTCAGGCTTCGGTCTCCAAGGGAATGATGAATTTTGGGCAGACGCCGCTCAACCCGCCGGAGAATGTGGAAGAAACGACGGTGCCTTTCTTCCGCTATGCGGTCTACGATGCATCAAGCCCAGCGCTTTTTGTTGTACGGCAGAACCCGGCGTGGAAGGACCAGAAAAAGACACAGGATGCAAAATTTATGATTCAGCCCGACAGCGGTGAGCTGTTCTCCCTTTGTGCGGGGCTGTTCTTTGCGCTGGATAAAAATCTGCCCACGAGCAGAGGCCCGGCTTTGAACAAAGAGCCGGTTCTGCCCGATAAAGCGGCAGGCCGCCGGGCTGTCTGGGATGCCTTTGAAGAGCTGCGGATAAATTTCCCCGCGCAGGCAAAGAAAAGCCAGCTGGAAGGCGCATCCTTCACAGATTTCATCTATTTTCTGGAGAATTATGTCGATACTGCGGACCGCCGGAATAAGTTTATCGAACTGCTGACGAACCCGGCGAATCCAGAGCCAGACCATAAACTGGAGCCGGACCATAAACTGGACTTTACAAAACTGACTTGCCTTTTCTCCAGCGATACTGCGTCGGAGGAGTCCGCCATCTGGAAGGATTTCTGTACATATTGGAAGCTGGTTTCCTTCGGTGAACCCCGTTTCGGCAGACGGAAAAAGGGCGACTATACCGATCAGTGGAAAATGTTCAAGGAGCGTGGCTCGGCAAAAGGCTCAAAGGAAACCACCGCGGGCAAAAAGAGCAGAAGCTCTAAAAAAGCCAGCAAAGGCAAAACAGCCAAATGTTGACGCATCGCTGTTTTTGTGGTATACTCAAGGCGTTGACGGATGAAAAGAAAGATTTGTTGCAATGGCTATCCATGTCGTAAGACCTCTGGAGTTCGGTCAAGCGGGAAAAAACATTCCGGGTCAGATCGTGGAGATCACGATCTTTTCTGGATACCATGCCTTTGGGCATGCCTGTGAAGTTCGCGTGTGTGGATTTTGTTCAAGGAACTGCTGTTAGATGAGGCTGTTGCATTGTCTGGATGAGTAATCTGGTGGAGAGGACACTTCGGTGTCCTCTCCTTTGTTTTTGTCAGCCTGAGCAGGCAACATGCTTCTGCTTTTAATAAAAAAGGAACCTCCCTGTTGAAGAGACATTACGGCAGTCATGGCAAGCATCTCATTTTTATACATCATTGAACGGTAATATGTTCACCAAAGCAATGCTTCGCATAATGTAAATATATAATGATGCCCGCCCAGCTGTGGAAAAGCCACAGTGGGCGGACATTTTGCTTTTTAATCCAGATATCGGTTCATCAGGCTCAATATGATGCCAAGTCCTGCCGGGAGACTTTTCAGGTCTACCCACTCGGCACGGGTGTGGGCACCAGCACCTTTTACGGTGCCAATGGTATTGGCCAGAACATTGCGCGAGAGAGGAATGTTGGCATCGGTGGAATACCGCCTTCACCGATGTACTGGCTGTGCCTCACGCCATCAATCAGTACGCCGACCGTTCCTTCATCTGTGTTA
>OQWI01000878.1_pt1 | contig 13554 bp, 10 predicted proteins | sample 1691551 | NCBI WGS metagenome assembly OQWI01 (sample SAMN03418259, study PRJEB22391) | human gut metagenome | biome: human-gut; feature: organic feature; material: feces | host: Homo sapiens | place: Tanzania | collected 2013-01
CAATCGAACCCGGAGATAGCTGGTTCTCCCCGAAATAGCTTTAGGGCTAGCGTCGGAAAGAACCTTAGTGAAGGTAGAGCACTGAATGTGTGATGGCCCCATCCCGGGGTACTGAATACAATCAAACTGCGAATGTCATTAAGGATGTCCGGCAGTCAGACTGTGAGTGATAAGGTCCATGGTCAAGAGGGAAACAGCCCAGACCGCCAGTTAAGGTCCCAAAATACAGGCTAAGTGGAAAAGGATGTGGGGATGCCCAGACAACTAGGAGGTTGGCTCAGAAGCAGCCATCCTTTAAAGAGTGCGTAACAGCTCACTAGTCGAGTGACCCTGCGCCGAAAATGTACCGGGGCTAAGCCTGATACCGAAACTGCGGATTGTAGGAAACTATAGTGGTAGGGGAGCGTTGTATACGAGTAGAAGCCGTACCGTGAGGAGCGGTGGATTGTATAGAAGTGAGAATGCCGGTGTGAGTAGCGAGATGTAGGTGAGAATCCTACACACCGAAAGCCCAAGGATTCCAGGGGAAGGTTCGTCCGCCCTGGGTAAGTCGGGACCTAACGCGAGGCCGAAAGGCGTAGTGGATGGAAAGCAGGCGAAAGATTCCTGCACCCGTATATGGAGCGAAGGAGTGACGGAGACGGATAGTGTGACCCTCTTAATGGATTGAGGGCGAAGCGAAGCGGCTGGTTACCAGGCAAATCCGGTAACCTTAAGGCTAGAGCGTGACAGGTAAGCGAAATCTTAGGAAAGTAGCGAAGCACATGATGACGGCTTCCAGGAAAAGCTTCTGGCAATGCATATGCGGCCCGTACCAAAACCGACACAGGTGGGCAGGGAGAGAATCCCGAGGTGAGCGAGAGAACTGTTGCCAAGGAACTCGGCAAAATGACTCCGTAAGTTAGCGAGAAGGAGTGCTTAAGCAATTAAGCCGCAGTGAAGAGGCCCAAGCGACTGTTTAACTAAAACACAGCTCTCTGCGAAGTCGCAAGACGAAGTATAGGGGGTGACACCTGCCCGGTGCTGGAAGGTTAAGAGGATCTGTTAAGAGCGATCTGAAGCAGTGATCCGAAGCCCCAGTGAACGGCGGCCGTAACTATAACGGTCCTAAGGTAGCGAAATTCCTTGTCAGGTAAGTTCTGACCCGCACGAAAGGTGTAACGATTTGGGCGCTGTCTCGGCAGCAGACTCGGTGAAATCTTAGTACCTGTGAAAATGCAGGTTACCCGCAACTAGACGGAAAGACCCCATGGAGCTTTACTGCAGCCTGATATTGAATTCTGGTCATACATGTACAGGATAGGTGGGAGACAAAGAGACGTGCACGCCAGTGTACGAGGAGTCGACGTTGGGATACCACTCTTGTGTGACCGGGGTTCTAACCTGGTATCGAGAACAGGTACGGGGAGAGTGTCAGGTGGGCAGTTTGACTGGGGCGGTCGCCTCCCAAAGAGTAACGGAGGCGCCCAAAGGTACGCTCAGATTGGATGGAAACCAATCGTCGAGTGCAATTGCAGAAGCGTGCTTGACTGTGAGACAAACAAGTCGAACAGGGACGAAAGTCGGGAATAGTGATCCGGCGGTGCCGAATGGAAGGGCCGTCGCTCAACGGATAAAAGCTACCCTGGGGATAACAGGCTGATCTCCCCCAAGAGTCCACATCGACGGGGAGGTTTGGCACCTCGATGTCGGCTCATCGCATCCTGGGGCTGTATTCGGTCCCAAGGGTTGGGCTGTTCGCCCATTAAAGCGGTACGCGAGCTGGGTTCAGAACGTCGTGAGACAGTTCGGTCCCTATCTGTTGTGGGCGAAGGAGATCTGCGGAGAGCTGTCCTCAGTACGAGAGGACCGGGATGGACCTACCGCTGGTGCACCGGTTGTTCCGCCAGGGGCATAGCCGGGTAGCTAAGTAGGGAAAGGATAAGCGCTGAAAGCATCTAAGCACGAAGCCTACTCCAAGATGAGATCTCCCATTCGCAAGAAGTAAGACCCCTTAAAGACGATAAGGTAGATAGGCCAGGGATGGAAGTGCAGTGATGTACGGAGTTGACTGGTACTAATCGGTCGAGGACTTAATCAGGAATATGGATTTTCAAAAGAATAGTTGTTCGGTTTTGAGGGATCGAAAGAGAACTCAAGATCCGGTGGCGATAGCAAAGTGGACACACCTGAACTCATCCCGAACTCAGAAGTTAAGCACTTTCACGGCGACAATAGTTGGGCTTGCCCCTGCGAAGATAGCTAGCTGCCGGGTCCTTTTTTTTGCCTTTTTTTATATTTTATTGTAAAATAGTGCGTTGTATGGAGAGTAAAATTATGAACAAAATTGGATTTAATAATCAAAAATATTTAGATATGCAATCTAAGCATATTATGGAGCGTATTGCTCAATTTGGAGATAAATTATATTTAGAATTTGGTGGTAAATTATTTGATGATAATCATGCATCTCGTGTTTTACCTGGTTTTTCACCAGATTCAAAATTACAAATGTTGATGCAGTTAAAGGATGATGCAGAAATTGTTATTGTCATTAGCGCAAATGATATTGAACAAAATAAAACACGTTCAGATCTTCAAATTACGTATCAAGAAGATGTCTTGCGTTTGATCAATGAGTTTACTAAACGTGGATTATATGTCGGTAGTGTTGTTGTAACGCAATATAATCGTCAAAAAGCTGTTGATTTATTTAAGGCTCGTTTAAAACGTAGAAAAATTGATGTATATTTTCATTATTATATTGAAGGGTATCCAACAGATACTAAGAAGATTATTTCTGATTCAGGATTTGGAAAAAATGACTATGTTAAAACGACTCGTCCATTAGTTGTTGTTACTGCACCTGGTCCTGGTAGTGGAAAAATGGCTACATGTTTATCACAGTTATACCATGAACATAAACATGGTATTAAAGCAGGATATGCAAAATATGAAACGTTCCCAATTTGGAATCTTCCTTTGAATCATCCTGTCAATCTTGCTTATGAAGCTGCCACTGCAGATTTAGCGGATGTAAATATGATTGACCCATTCCATTTACAGGCTTACAATGAAGTTACAGTAAACTACAATCGTGACATTGAAATTTTTCCAGTATTAAAAAATATTTTTGAAGAAATTTATGGTTCAAGTCCTTATCAAAGCCCTACAGATATGGGTGTTAATATGGCAGGACTTTGCATCAGTGATGATGAAGCTTGTTGTAATGCAAGTAATCAAGAAATTATTCGTCGTTATTTTGTAAGTAAAAATCGTTATGCACATGAACTTTGTTCGCATGAAGAAGTTCAAAAACAAGAAGTTGTGATGAATAAAGCTGGAATCACTGAATTAGATCGTCCATGTGTTATGGCTGCACGTAAAAAAGAAGAAGAATCTAAATCTTTTTCTGGTGCTATTGAATTAGATGATGGAACAATTATTACAGGTAAGACAACAAACTTAATGGGAGCATGTTCATCGGTACTTATGAATGTATTAAAATATCTAGCGGGTATTGATAAAAATAAAGTATTGATTTCTCCTGAAGCAATTGTTCCTATTCAAAATCTAAAAACAGAATATTTAGGTTCTGTAAACCCAAGACTTCATTCAAATGAAATTTTAATTGCATTGTCAGTTTCAGCTTTACATAGTGAAGACGCAAAGAAAGCATTAGCTATGTTACCTAAATTGAAAGGTATGCAGGCACATGTAACTTGTGATGTTGCGGATGTAGATTTAAGTATTTATGCAAATTTAGGCATTATGCTTACTTATGACGCTAATAAGAAATAGGAGGTTTTTATGGCAAAATCAATTCCTAGCTCTGGAGCAGGAGCTGTTCGTATTATTTTAAAAAACAAGGATGCTTTTCATTTTGATTTAAGAGAAAAGAAAGAAGATAACGGAAAACAAAGTTATTTGTTTGATGTATATTATGAAAATGCTACAGGTACATTAAATGTCTTGATGGATAAGGATGAACCCGTTATTGCGGCATTGAATTTAAGTTTGGGTAAAGTTATTACTTTATCTAACGATACAAACTTAAAAAAATTATGTAAATATGTTATTGATCAGGTGAATGCGTAATGAAGATAAGATTACATGTTGTTGTAGATAAAGAAGATGATGCGATTGTTGAACTTGTTCAAAATGCATTGAATGAAATTTGTTCAAAAATGTCTTATTCTCCAAGTCGTTTACAGCCTAGTTTAGCAGGTTGCATGGAATTCTATGCGACAAGTGAATTGGAAGAAAATGAAATTGACGAGCTTTTATCAAAACTCAACAATGATTGGGATGGAGAAAAAGATGATTGTCAAGCTTATAGCTTTAATACGACAATGTTTCATCCAAATGTCTACTACTTACAATTTCAATTTTTCTAGGATATATTATGATTGATTATACACAAGGTTCAAATCGACAATATCATACTCAATTATCTGAAAGTGATGTTGGTGAATACGTTATTCTAACGGGTGATCCAAAAAGAGTAAAGGATATCGCATCGTATTTAGATGACGCTTATTTTGTTGCGGATAACCGTGAATATGTTACTTATTCAGGATATATCAATGGGGTTTTGTGCAGTGTAGTTTCTACCGGCATTGGTGGAGCTAGTACTGCAATCGCAATTGAAGAACTTGTTCAACTTGGATGTCATACTTTTTTACGTGTAGGTACTAGTGGTGGTATGCGACTTGATGTTCAAGGTGGAGATATTGTGATTGCGAGTGGTGCTATTCGCCAAGAAGGTACAACTTGTGAATATGCGCCCATCGAATTTCCAGCTGTTCCTAGTTTTGATGTATTAAGTGCCCAAGTAGAAAGTGCAAGAAAATTGAATCTTTCTTATCATGTTGGAGTTGTTCAAAGTAAAGATTCTTTCTTTGGTCAACATGCACCTGAAACAATGCCAATTTATCCGGAATTGCAAAACAAATGGAATGCCTATTGTAAGCTAGATTGTTTAGCATCTGAAATGGAATCGAGTACTGTGTTTATTGTTAGTCAAACGCGTCATGTTCGTAGTGGAGCTATGTTTTTGTGCTTGGCAAACCAGGAAAGAGAAAAAGCAGGATTATCAAACATTCAAAATCATGATCTAAAACCATTGATGGAATGCGCCGTATCAACGTTAAAAAATTTAATAGAAAAAGACGAGGCTGAGAATCACTAGGATCTCAGCCTTTTTAATACATTTGGAATGTTGTTGATAATATCTTCAGGCATAAAACTTGCCGAATCAATATCGAGTTTAGCACTTTGCGAATGAATGTAGGTAGCACATAACGCGGCTTGTAAAGGGTTCTTACATTGACCGAGCATGGCTACAACAATACCACACAATATATCTCCACTGCCTCCTTTGGCAAGACCAGCATTTGGTGCATCTAAAACATAGACATTGCCTTGATGGGCAATATAGGTTTGACTTGATTTTAAAATGAGTACACAATTTTTGTATTCTTTAGAAAAGTCACGTGCAACTTCAAATGGATTGGATAAGATAGTTGATATGTTGATACCTGTTAAGTCCGACATTTCTTTAATATGCGGAGTTAAAATCGTAGTTTCGTTTCGTTTTAACAAATCAATATTTTTTTGCGTAGCCCATAAGGCATCGGCATCAAGAACAATTTTTTTGTCACTCTTTAATACTTGTTCCACTAAGGATATTGTAACATTATTTTTTTGCATACCATTTCCAATGGAAAGAATAGAATAGTCATTCATGTTTTGTTTCAAGCTTTCAATAGCTTTCGAACTAAAGGTTCCATTACGATCACTACATTGTAGAAGCATATAAAAATCAGATTTGATCGCAAGAATATTTAAAATACATTCTGGAACCATTAATGTAAGTGTTCCAATACCACTTTTATAAGCACTCAAACTTGCCATATGTATGGCTCCATGCATGTTTTGGCTTCCACCAATCATCAAGGCTTTGCCAAAAGTTGACTTATGAGCCGTTAATGGACGATCTGGGATATGGATATCCTCTTCGTTTAAGACTTTTATTATGTCCATACACTTTTGATGTAGAATTTGAGGGATGCCAATATCTACAAGATATAATTTTCCACAATGACTTTTACCATCGTTTAACCATTGTCCTTGCTTATAACAATCTAAGCTGATTGTGTAATCTGCATGAATAGCACAGCCTAAAATATTACCCATTGTGGCATCGATGCCACTAGGCATGTCGATACTGATAATGGTTGAATGTGTTGCGTTTACATTTTGAATCATCGCTTTATAAAAACTTGTGATGTCTCTTGATAATCCGTTGCCAAAGATGCAGTCAATATAAACATCATATGTTTCGTTTGGTAGGTTATAGTCATATTCAATATTGAGATTTTGAATCATTTGAAATTGGATTTTTTCTTCCTCAGACATATTTTTGACTTCTGGAACAACTACAAATAATTTTGAATATTTAGTTTGAAGTAGTCTAGCGATAGCTAATCCATCAGCACCATTGTTTCCTGGTCCACAAAGAATACAGATGGATTTATCTTTTGATACAATATCTTTAATGATCTTTGTTGCTTCTATAGCTGCATGTTCCATAAGAATAAGACTAGGAATTTGATATGTTTCAATAGCCGCATGATCGATGTTTCGAGCCGTAGCTTGTGTATGGATATAGGCTTGATACATAATTTCACCTTCTTCATATTTACTATACTCTTAATGACTAAAAAATGATAATACTTTTAAAGATGTATGTTATAATTATGAAATTGGAGGTATTTTATTTTATGTCAAAATCTTCAGCGGCTAAAAAGTCGATTATTGTTGGCGGCCTGATTGGTACGGGTGGTCTGTTTGTTTCAAAATTAATTGGATTGGCATATACAATTCCATTTTCATATATACTACAGTCAGAAGCATATCAATCTGTATATGCACAATCTTATAATATATATGCCTATTTATTGACTATATTTCAATCGGGAGTTCCTTTTGCGGTGGCAACTTTAGTAGCACGCTATATCGCATTAGAAGATGCCAAAAGTGTAATTTTAGTTAAAAAGATTGCGTTTGCGATATTAGGATTAACTGGATTTGTAGGAATGATTCTATTATTCACTTTATCCAATGTCATTGCGCCAGCCATGGTTGCCAAAAATGTGGATATCATGGCGAATTGCTTAAAAATATTATCTTTAGCTATTTTCCTTGTTCCAGTTTTATCGGCATTTAGAGGATATTATCAAGGCCTAAAAGAAATGGAAGAATATGCATTCTCTCAAGCTTTTGAACAAGTATTTCGTGTAGCTTTTTTATTAAGTACTGCTTGTTTAGTTGTATATGCGTTTGGATGGGATAAAAAATATGCGTTATATGCAGCTGTTATGTCAACTTCTGTGGCAACGATTGCGGCAATTGCACAATTCGCGTATTTTGATCGTAAACATCAATATGTAGTAGATGCAATGGCAAGTAAACAAACAAAGGCTTGTCGCTCGGCTAAAAAGATTTTTAACGAAATTCTTATTTTGGCAATTCCATATTTGGTTGTTGCGATTTTAGGAAATATTGACCAGATATTTAATGGCTTTTTATTACCAACTGGATTAAAGATGCATTATAATGCGAAAGATACAACAACTGTTATTTCTGCATCAAACTATGTTGCTGGAAAATTAAATGCGATTCCAATGATTTTGGGTCCAGGGTTCGCAACAGCTATCATTCCTCATATTTCCGAAGCTTTATCTAAGAAAAATTATAAACTAGTAAAGAAGAATGTATTGGATAGTATCAATGTTGTATTATATGTTGCAATCCCTGTATCTTTCTGTATTTTTGCGTATGCAGGACCATTGAATTATACTTTATATTATTCAGAAAATTTAGAATTATGTACGTTTGTTGTACAATGGATGGCTTTAGAAGGCTTTTTGTCAACTTTGGCTCCATTAGTTACGAATTTAATGGTTTCTTTGGAATTAAGAAAATATGTATTAAAAAATCTAGCGATTGGTGTTTTGATCAAAGGTGTTTTATTAATTCCATTTGTATGGATCATGGGAATTGCTGGAGCTATTATTTCAAGCTTAATAGGTACTGGATATATTCTTTATAAAAATTTGAAAGAAATCCATGATGTATATAATATCTCTTATCACAAGACGATGATTATAGTTATACGTATTTTGATTGGTTTACTTGCTTTATGGATTACTTCAATTCTATTATCAAAACTTGGACTATATGGAGTGGAAGGTTCAAAATTAGTATGTTTATTTAAAATGTGTTTGAATGGTTTATTAAGTGTAATTGTATATGTGGTTGTTACTTTATATTTAAAAGTTCCACAAAGTATATTTCACTTTCAATTAAGAAAGAAATCGGGTGTATAAAATGTATTATGATGTTGTAGTTATTGGAGCAGGACATGCAGGTATTGAAGCGTGTTTAGCTTCAAGTCGAATGAATAAAAAAACCGCAATTGTTACTCTAAGTAGGGATATGATTGGGTCTATGCCATGTAATCCAAGTGTAGGTGGACCTGCAAAGGGAATAGTGGTACGTGAAATTGATGCGCTGGGTGGTATGATGCCTATTGCGGCGGATAAAACTGCTTTACAATTTAAAATGTTGAATACGACAAAAGGACCTGGAGTATGGAGTTTGCGTGTTCAAAGTGATAAGATAGCGTATAAGCGTTTTATGAAAAAGGCTTTAGAAGAACAAGAAAACTTAGATATTATTGAAGCTGCATGTAAGAGTGTAGTTATTAAAGATAAAAAAGCCATTGGTGTTGAATTAGAAGATGGTACTTTTGTAGAAAGTAAAGCGGTTGTTTTAACAGCTGGTACATATATGACAAGTAATGTCTTAAGAGGACATACTTCAACTGTTTCTGGTCCTGAAGAACAAAGAACAGTGAATACTTTATCGCAGTCTTTGCGTGATGCAGGTATTCGTACATTCCGCTTGAAAACGGGGACACCACCTCGTGTAAAAATGGATACGATTGATTTTTCTAAGGCGGAACCTCAACCTGGGACAAATCAGTTCTTGCGTTTTAGTGAGACAACAAAACCAGAAGATGTATTGCCTTTTGAGAAACAAGAAATTTGTCATTTGATTTATACACAGCCTAAGACACATGAAATCATTCATACACATTTACATGATTCAGCCATGTATTCAGGATTGGTTAAAGGTGTAGGACCTCGTTATTGTCCGAGTATCGAAGATAAATTAGTTCGTTTTGCGGATAAGGAAAGACATCAGCTTTTCTTAGAACCGGAATCAAAAGAATTGGATACCATTTATATTCAAGGTTTTTCAACATCTATGCCAATTGATGTACAAGAAGAAATGGTTCATTCATTACCTGGCTTAGAGCATTGTGTGATTGAAAAATATGCGTATGCGATTGAATATGATGCAATCGATCCACTTCAAATGAAACCAAATATGGAAAGTAAAATCGTCGAAAATTTATTTACGGCAGGACAAGTCAATGGGACAAGTGGTTATGAAGAAGCAGCTGGTCAAGGTTTAATGGCTGGTGCAAATGCAGCTTTGAAAGTTGATGGAAAAGATCCATTTGTGCTTCGTCGTGATGAAGCATATATTGGTGTTATGTTGGATGATTTATGTACAAAAGGTACGAAAGAACCATATCGTTTGTTGACCTCACGTGCTGAATATCGATTGTTGTTGCGTCATGATAATGCAGATCAAAGATTACTAGAAAAAGGTTATGAAATCGGTTTGGTTTCCCAAGCAAGATATGACGCGTTTAAAAAGAAAATGGAAGCTGTAGAAGCGGCTAGAGAAGAACTTTCAAATGCACATATTAAGCCAAATAGTGATGTGAATGAATATCTACAAACATTAGGCTTTGAACCATTAGCACATGGATGTAGTGCATTGGATTTGATCAAGCGTCCTAAAATTACGGTTCGTGGATTGGCAAAATATACTGGATTAGACTATGAAAATCAAATTAATGAACAAATTGAGATTCAAACTAAGTATGCGGGTTATATTGCCAAGGCAAAGCGTGATGCCAAGCATTTACAACAAATGGAGAAAATGAAACTTCCTCATGATTTGGATTATGAAAATATGGATAATCTTTCATTAGAGGCAAGACAAAAATTGACGGAGATTCGTCCTTTGACTTTAGGACAGGCAAGTCGTATTTCGGGTATTAATCCGAGTGATATAGCAATTTTGGCTATGCGTGTGAAATAATTTTCATTGAATTCGTTTTCAAATATATGTTATATTAAAAAGGGGATTCATTTATGAAAGGAAGACGAAAAAAGGTTCAACATTTTTTTGTATATATTATTATGCTGGTTATGTCTGGCTTTTTGATTATGGGTGGTATGCGACAATTGGCTATGACTTATGAATTAAAGGCTAGTATCAATCAAAAGCAGAAAGAAAAAAAAGCTTTGTCTACAAAAAAGAAAGAATTAGAAAAGACAAAACAGAATTTGACAAATCCAGAATATGTTGAATATATCGTGCGCGGAAAATACTTAGTGACAAAAGAGGGGGAACAAGTATTTAAATTTCCAAGTAAAGACTAACTAGGCTTCATGTCTAGTTTTTTTTGCAAAATAAAAAAAGTGCCGGAGCACTTTTCGTATCTTTATGGTGAGGCCGATGCGATTTGAACGCACACGAGCATTACTCACTACCCCCTCAAAGTAGCGTGTCTACCAATTCCACCACGGCCTCATAGTGTTAAAATATTACACTATTTTTGTAAGCTTGGCAACACATTCAAGTCCAGTAGTTTGACAAAACATGTCAACAGGCTGTACGTATTCGCATTGATACCCATATTCTTTAAATATTTTTAAATCTCTTGATAATGTTTTAGGATTACAAGAAACATATACGATTTTATTCGGTTGCATTGTAACTGTATCTTTAATACCATTTTCTGTCATACCTTTTCTTGGTGGATCAATAAAAATAACATCAATTTTATCATCTTTATGATCATGTGCAAAATCTGTAGCATCCTGACAAATGTAGTGACAATTATCAAGATGATTCATTTTAGTATTGTCATTGGCATTATCTACGGCTTCTTTAACGATTTCAACACCAATTACACTTTTGGCATGTTTACTGACAGCCATTCCAATGGTTCCAGTTCCGGCATACATATCAATGCATGTTTCATTTCCAGAAAGATCAGCAGCTTTAATGGCTTGGCTATATAGAATTTCCATTTGTTTAGGATTGACTTGGAAAAATGATTTAAAGTGTAATTTTACTTTATTGCCTAAACACTCTTCAATAATATAGTCATTGCCATATAATACTTTATATGTATCACCTAAGATGACATTGTCATTTCGTGTGTTGTAGTTAAATACAATACTTGTGATATTTGCGAATGTGTTTTTTAATTGTTTAGATAAAGATAAAACATTCTTTTCACTTTTACCAATAAATACCACTTGAATTTCATCTGTACTCGAATGACGGATAAATACGTGGCGTAAATCTTGAGCCATTTCAAGCGTGATATGTTTTTGGATAAAACTAAATACTTTATTGATCATATGATCTTGAATCTTACATTCTTTGCATGTAACGACATCATTTGAATGTTGGCGATAAAATCCCATTTGTACTTTTCCATCTTTAATTTTAACAGGAAATTGTGCTTTGTTACGATAGTACCAAGGAAAATCCATGCCTAGAATAGGTTTAACTTCTATGTCTTCAAATAATTTTTTAACATGTTTATATTTATAGTCTAATTGATAAGCATAGTTCATGTGTTGCAGTTGACATCCACCGCATGTTTTTGCAACTTCACAAGTTAATTCTTGGCGGTTAATACTTGGTTCTAAAAGTTGAATGATTATACCAAAAGCATATTTTTTGTTGACCTTAACAATCTTAATTTTTGCCTTTTCACCAATCAATAAGTTAGGAACAAAGACAACCATATCGTCAATTTTAACAACACCACTATTTAAATCTGTATCATCGATACATGTTACTATATATTCTTCATTTTTTTTCATACATAAGTATGATAACTAAAAAATTAAAAATTGACAAATGGAATTGTTTGAGTAAAATATATAGCATACTATATAAATATATAGCATGCTATGAAAATGAGGTGAATACAGTGCGTGATAATGATGAAATTGGTTTTTATTTTGGTTTGATCAAGAAAAAAATGGATAAACATATGAATGAAGGATTAAAGAAGTATGATTTAACAAAGTCACAGCGTGATGTTTTGGGATATCTTCATTTTACGGATAAAGAAGTAGTGATTCAGAAAGACATTGAGGAGCATTTTCATATTTCAAATCCAACAGTTACTGGAATTCTAAATCGTCTAGAACAAAAGGGATTTATTGAAAGAAAACATAATCCTAAAGATAAACGAGTTCGTACAATTGTATTAACACAAAAAGAGCAGGATCTTCATGGGGATATTGAAAATCAGATTCGAATCATGGAATCAAAATTTAGTGATGCCTTAGGAGAAGAAAAGCGAAAGCAGTTGTTGGAAATTTTGAAAGAACTTGCTCAAAATTTAGAATAAGGGGGTTTATTATGGTTAAAACTTTATTAAAGGAAGTTAAAGAATATAAAAAGGATACTATTTTAAGTCCGGTTTATGTTTCAATTGAAGCTATCCTTGAAGTGTTTATTCCGTTTTTGATGGCATCAATCATTGATAAAGGGGTAAATACCGGTGATATCCACCATATTTATAAAGTTGGTGGAATTATGATCGTGGCAGCGTTTTTAGGTCTGCTTGCCGGAATGGCAGGGGGACGTTATGGAGCGAAAGCATCCACAGGATTTGCAAAGAATTTGAGAAATACGATGTTTGATCATATTCAGACATTTTCATTTGCAAATATTGATCATTTCAGCACAGCAGGATTGGTTACGCGTCTGACAACAGATGTGACAAACGTACAAAATGCATATCAGATGGTTCTGCGTATGATGATGAGGGCACCGGCGAGTATGATCTGCGCCATGGTCATGGCATTTGCAATCAATGCAAGACTGGCAAGTATTTATCTTGTTGCTGTTATAATTCTGGGAATCATTTTATTTTTCATTATTCGCCATGCAACAGCTTATTTCCAGCAGGCATTTCCGAAATACGATGCATTGAATGAATCTGTTCAGGAAAATGTATCTGCGATTCGTGTTGTAAAAGCATATGTAAGAGAAGAGCAGGAGACAAGTAAATTTCAGCGTGCGAGCAAAAACATTTATGACATTTTTGTAAAGGCAGAAAAGAATGTTGTGTGGAATGCTCCAATCATGATGTTTACTGTATATACCTGCATCATTCTGATTAGTTGGTTTGGAGCAAAAATGATAGTGGTTGATTCTCTTACGACAGGAGAATTGATGAGTCTTCTTGCATATTGTATGAATATTTTGATGAGTTTAATGATGCTGTCTATGGTGTTTGTTATGATTTCTATGAGTATGGCCAGCATGCGCCGTATTGCAGAAGTGTTAAATGAAACAACAGATATTCACAATCCGGAAAATCCGATTTACGAA
>OQWI01000880.1_pt1 | contig 13531 bp, 11 predicted proteins | sample 1691551 | NCBI WGS metagenome assembly OQWI01 (sample SAMN03418259, study PRJEB22391) | human gut metagenome | biome: human-gut; feature: organic feature; material: feces | host: Homo sapiens | place: Tanzania | collected 2013-01
CACCTAATGCATAGGGATCAAATCCGTATTTTTTAAATATTTCAATTGGCGGCATCCCATTTTGATAGTCAATCCAAAATAAATCTTTAAACTCTTTTGAATACGTTATGTTTTTGGCAGAACAGTTGACTACATATGGGTTTTTTTTCAATTCTTTTAGCTGTTCATCTGTGAAATAATTTATTCCCATATAATCACCATCATTTCTCTAATTATCATAATACACAAAATAAAAGCCCTGTAAAACAGGACTAGGTACTAATGTACTTTTTTTCTTGTGTCCGTTTTACAGGGTCCATTTTAAACATTGGACTGCATTATAACTTTAAATACACATGAAGTAGATAATGCCATATTACCTAGAGTTAGATGTATAAAAGAAAATGTTGAACAGTATAGTTTTACTGATATTAATGCAAAAGAGTTTTTTGAAAAAATGTTATGTAATGGTCAAAAGGCATTTCAACAAATGCCAAAAATCATATCCATTCCTATTGATGTAGATGATATTATTCCGGGTATTATTCTTGCGATGAATCAATTGAGGAAATTAAAAGAAAAAAGTAATGATTTTAACTTATATATAGATATGCATGGAGGACCACGAAATACTCAAATGACTTTTCAAACAATACTTTCATTGTTAAAGCATGAATCTATATATCCATCAGCAATTTATACGATTATTATGAATAAATCAAAACCTAATACAATCAAAGATGATACAAAGTATTTTGATTATATAGATTTTGTTAGTGGTATGAATGAATTTTTAAATTTTGGTAAGCCGATTTCAATTAAAAGTCTAAATAATTTAAATGATTTATCACTTCGTGATTTTACTGAAAAGGCAAATCAGGTAGCTGATGCGTTAACCCTATGTGATATGTCGGTATTTCAAAAGTCGCTGGAAGATATGTCGAATTGGTTAAACAATCGTGAAATCAAACAAGATTCTTTGCTTGAATTATTTATAAAAAATATTCGTATGGATTATGGAGTACTATTAAAAGAAGATCATGATGTTATTGATGAAATTCAATGGTGCTTAACAAAAGGGTATTTGCAACAAGCATTAACTTTAATCGAAAGCAAAATGCCAGAAGAATTATTCAAAAAGGGTATATTTCACTACGATGAAAAATTTATGGTGGAAATAAAAAAGGATCCAGATAAATCAAAAATAAAAATCAAGGATGCGATAGAATGTGCAAAAGCTATGCAACATCGTGAGTGGGAATCGGATATTAATTTTATTTTTATTAAGTGGATCAAAGCTCTGAATATTTTTGATAAAGATGATAATGGTAAACAAATTATATTTGAATTAAATAAGACTCATCAAGAGTATTTGAATTTTTCAATGCAATCTACACCAAATTTTAATAATAAAGTATTTTTAACTATTTCATATAAAAAGAACGTACTTTTAAAAGTAATGTTAAAAAAAGGTATTTATATAGATCAATATTTACAAGATATGTGCATGAGATTTTTAATTTTGCATTATACATTAAAACAAGAAAGAAACATTGCGAATCATGCAATTGGTGAAAGAAAAACAAATGTATATGACATTAAAGAAGCTATTGCAGGATATATTGATCTAGCCAGAATTTTATATAGAGCATAAAAGAAAGGGGATGTGTTTATGGAATATAAAGTTTTAGATGTTGCATTTTCAGGGTTAATGCATGATATAGGCAAATTTTACCAAAGAACAAAGATGGTGTCTGATTTAACAGAACGAGAAAAACTAGTGACACCCATGGCTAAGGCTGGATATTATACTCATTTACATAGTGGTTATACATCTAGGTTTTTTCATGAATATCTAGGAATGGATAATGAATTAGAAATGATCACGAGTTCTCACCATATTGATGATCAAAGACCATTGGCAAAAATTTTACGTAAAGCAGATCAAATTGCATCATCAATTGATAGAAAAGATGAAGAACAGGATTATGAAGAAAATAACAAGAAAGGGACATTTCAACAAGTTCGATTATCGTCTGTAGTGCATGAAGTAGATTTTGGAAAACAGAAGGCTTTGGCAACTTATCCGTTACGACCATTTCATAAGATGGGATATCCAACAGTTGATTTTGAAATGACAGATAAGAATGAGAGTGTAGGAGAGTATTTAGGTCTATTTCAAGCCTTTATTAATGATTTGAAATCTGAGGATTATTTTACTTCGGAAGTAGATAAGTATTGTTTTGATCGTTTGTATGCTTTGATGTATGAATACACAACATTAGTTCCTGCTTCAACTTATGAGGGAAGCAAAACATATGTTAGCTTGTTTGATCATTCCAAATTAACGTCTGCAATTGCGAGTTGTTTGTATTTAAATGATACGGAAGACGAAAACTTTATTATGTTTGAATTTGATGTTTCTGGAATACAAAAATTCATTTTTAAAGTAACGGAAGGTAAAGATACAAAAAGGGATGTTGCTAAATCATTAAGAGGTAGATCTTTTTTGGTTTCAGCAATAACTAATATCATTACTTATAGTTATCTTTATGAATTTGGATTGACTCAAAGTAACATTATTTTTAACACAGGTGGAGGTGCTTTATTGTTGCTTCCAAAGTGTAAAAATTTTGAAGAAAAATTAAACAAAGTAACACAAAAGGTTCAAGAGATTCTGCTTGATAAATTCAGTGTAGATATCAATTATGTATATGCATGGGTTGAATGTGATAGAAAAGAATTAGAAACATTTAAAATTTCTAAAGCAACAAAATTAAAATCAAAATTAGATGAAGAAAAGAATAGAAAGTTTAATAAAGTATTAAATAGTGATTTTTTCTTTAACAAACCAAAGTCAAATTATGTATGTAAGATGTGTGGAACAAATTTTGTAGAAAAAGAAAATGATACATGTGATATCTGTAAGACGATAATTGAAATATCTGATTTCTGCATAAAGCATGATGATTTTTTCTTGGTTTATGATTTTAATCGCAGATTAGATGATCAAGTGAGCGATTGTATAAAAATTGATATGGGATATATGGATTTTTATTTGATTTCAAAAGAGGATTATCCACTAATCATAAATAAATACGATTATATTGAATCATTAAATCAATCTCATTTGGGGAATACTCGTTTAATAGCAAACTTAGTACCTAAAAAGAATGATAGAATTATTCCTTTTGAAAATATGGTAATAAATTTAGTGGATACATCTTATGGGGATCCTAAATTAGGGATTTTGAAAATGGATGTGGATAATTTAGGTGCAATATTTGCGTTTGGAATGGAAAAACAAAGATCATTATCTAAGTTTTTGACATTGAGTAGGATGATGGAAAACTTTTTTGGACATGAATTGATGAATATTTGTGTTGAGGTTTCAAAAAAGATGAATTCGAATATAAGTCAATTCAGCGACAATGAATCTATGTTTTATATCAATTATGCAGGTGGAGATGATTTGGTGATAATGGGTCCAGCCTCAGGAATTTTAGAATTATCTAAAGTTATTAATGAAAGGTTTAGTGAATACACGTTAAACAAAAATATAACGATTTCTGGTGGTATCACTATTCAATCACCAAGTGCACCGATAAGATTTGGTATTAAAGAAGCAGAGGAATATTTAAATCAATCAAAAGCATTGGATGGAAAGAATGGAATTACATTGATACATACATCTTGCAAAATGAATGAGTATGAACAAGTGTTACAGCAGGTTAATGTTTTCAGAAAGTATATTACGAATCAAAATATTTCTCGAACAAACTTTTATAATATGATAAAAGTACTGGATGTAGAAAACATGGAGAAATACTATCGTAATATTCCTATTCTTTTATATTCTTTAAAGCGAAATGTTAAGAATAAAGAAGTTCGACAAGATTTAATATCAAAAATAAGTATGGTAAATATGAATTGTGATCAATTAAAAAAATTGGTTTTGGAAATGAAGTTAGCTATTATGCAAACTAGGGGGTAATTAATAATGGAACAAAGAAAAAATTATACAGGCCATGGTCATCGTACTAATAATCATTCAAGTCAAAATATAGAACAGGAAATACATAAAATAGAAAAGCCGTTACATATTTATTATGCGGATAAATCAAAATTGTTTTTACCGGATGGAGAAGCTTATAAAATTGCAGTTAGTTTTAAGGGTATCACAACGCATCAATTAAGAAAAATTTTAAATCAAGTAAAGTTATGTAGACAAGAACTAGGAAATAAAGACGCTAACTTCGATGATGTGAGAAATCGATTATTTATGTTATTGCCTTTGTCTGCATATAATGGAGGAAGAGAACCAAAATTAAAAAAGATTTATCGATTTCTGGTAGAGCATTTAAATGAAAATTCGATTACATGCGCTAAAGATATAGAAGTATTTGATGAATTGTTTACGAGTATTGTTGCATACCATAAATGTTAAGGAGGAAAGTAAAATGTTAGAACGTATTTATAGATTAGATTTTGAAATTGAGTTATTGACAGGGTTACATATTGGAGGTTCTACAGATACATTTGATATTGGTGGAGCTGATTCAACAGTTATAAAAAATCCATTGACGCATGAACCATATATTCCTGGTAGTTCTATTAAAGGAAAACTGCGTTCTTTATTGACTCAAAAGTATGGAAAAGTATCATTAAAAAATAAAGATCCTGAAATGGTACTTGAAAAAGATGAAATACGATGTCTTTTTGAACCTGTTTCAACAAGTGATGATTTGAAGGTTTCAAGATGTATTTTTAGAGATGCATACTTAACAGATGAAAGTAAAGAGGAGCTACAAAAACATCTTGGCTTAGGAACGTTCACTGAAATTAAGGCTGAAAACAGGATTTATTTATTAAAAGGGACACCAGCTAATCCACGATTTATAGAACGTGTTCCTAGAGGAGCAAAATTTAATGGAGAAATTATTTTACAGATTTATGAAGGGGACAATGCAGAACAATTAAAAGAAGTAATCAATGAAGCTTTGAAAATGTTGGAATTAAATTATCTTGGAGGTAGCGGAACTAGAGGATACGGTAGAGTAGACATTCATTCTCAAGATTTTCAGAAAGTTGAATTTTAAAAATGAAAACTTATAAGATTGTTTTTACTTGCCAATCTGTAGTGAATGAAATACCAAATTCCCAAACAATTTTTGGAGCAATATGTAATATTTTATTGCAAACAAGAGGAAAAGATGCGCTTGATGAATATATTTCCTCATTAAATGCAAAGGCGAAGATGGTACATTCATCTATGTTTCTAAATCATACGCTACCTATGATTAAAAAGAATGTTTTTTCTTTAGAGTATATTAATACCTTACTTGGCAGTGTAAAGGCAGAAGATAAATTGAAGGTGCTTGAAAGTGCAAAGCGATATAAACAAATTTCAGCAATGTCAGAAATGGTTTATAAAAATTATGTAGAAAATAACAGAATAGAAACACTTACTATGGATTTACAAGAAAAAACTAATGATTTTGAGATCAAAAATGGATTGTTAAAATATTCAAATGAAAAGCTTAATACGGAGATGGATTCAATATTATTAACTCGTAATGGATTTCCTGAAAAGGAAAATGATAAAACTTTATTCTATTCTAATGCAATTTATTATCCGAAAGGTACTGAATTTTGCATGTATGTAAAAACAGAAGAAAGTGAGGATTATTTAAAATCTATCTTTAATTATTTTGAATATTTTGGAGTTGGTTCAAGAAGAACGGTTGGAGATAATGCATTTAGATTCGAAAGAATCGAAGAATGGAATCAATCAAGTGATATGGAGAGTAAATTAGTTTTAAGTCGTTATATTCCAAATGATGAAGAAGTGGATTATAGCAATTCGTTTTATAAACTTACTAGTAATGTGTATCGTACTTCTAAAAACTATGCTGGGGGTTATGTAAGTGGTAGATTTATGCATTTGATGGAGGGAAGTTTTATGAGATTTTTAGAAAATAAAGAATATTATGGAAAGGTGTTAGAAACCAGTGTAAATGGTAAGACTGTTTATCATTATGCGATAGGTTTTGTATTGTAGTATGGATAAAATTACAATTTTAACCCCAGTTCACATCGCAACAGGTAACGACATTGAAATGCCTTGTTATCACGAAGTCAATGATGTCACAGTTAACAGATATAGATTTACAGATATTCTTTCGCAACTTCCACCTAAGGTGTTGACAGATCCGCACTTGCTTAACGAATTAAGTTCAGGACAGCCTAGTAAAAAATTGTTATATAGATATATACATCAATATGTTGATTATTCAAAATTAACTCCACTATATAATTTGGAGTATACATATAATGAATCTTTAACTAAAGTTAGAAATGATGTTTCAGAGCAGATGCATGATTTACATAAACCTTTTATACCTGGTTCTACTATAAAGGGTACGTTATTAAATTCATGGAAATATTATTTATTAAAATCAAACTATGATCAAATTAGACCTAATATTTATAAGCAAATTAAAGATGGTCAAAATAAAAATCTTGATTTTCATGAACTGAGGTTTGGAAAATCTTTGGATAAAGATCATGAAAATTTCTATAAAGAATTATATTCTTGCTTACAATGCCAGGATCTATATTTTAATGAAATGGAATTGTTCTTTGCAAGTAGAAAGGGAAGTAAGCAAGATATGAGTGGTTCAATTCCAACTACATATAAAGAATGTATTCCGCCACTACAAACGACTGATTTGGTTTTGTTTCATTTTGACGAATTTAAATTGAAACATTTAAAAGACAAATATAAAGAAAAGCCTTATATCACATTGGTAAATTCATTTAAGCGTGACGTTTTCTTTAAAGCGTGTAATGCTTTCACAAAAGACATTTTGAGTGTAGATATGGATAAAAAGTATTTTAACTTTTATGAACGCTTTGTCGGTATAAATGAGCAGTTAAATGAAATAAAGAAAGAATTGGAAAACCCTAATACAGTGGTTCTACGAGTGGGTAATTCAACAAATTATTTTGCCAAAACAGTTTCTTATTTGATTAAGTATAATGATCCTGGTTTATATAAAGAATGTTTCTGGAAACACTTTGCTCCAGTGGACAAAGGGAAAACAAAGCTTAATGAGAGAACTATGCCTAAAACACGAATGATTTATTCAAATGGAGGAAAAAAATATTTGCCTGGATTTATTAAAATTCAATATGATTAAAAAAGTTGAAGTTTTAATTTCTTTTCCAATGGGTGCCAAATTTAGAGAAAATTTAGACTTATCAATATACAGAAAATTGATGAATTTTATTTATGGTCTATCCTGCTTCAACTCTATGACTAAGTGTAATGAGTGCAGTCAATGTAAAGAATGCAGGTATTACTTAATGACAGGCGAAAATTTTAGATTTTATCCAGGTATTCTTGTTAAAAGTGATATTTTTGGTAAGTCCCATTTTGGAAAAAATGAACAAAAAAGATTTGAATTTTATTTTATTGGAAACAATAAACCTTATTCGGATTATGTAGATTTATTGTTTTCCAATTTGAATCAGAGCTTATTTGGTAATTTCTTTTATTTAATCAAAATTACGAAAACAAATTTGAATTCAAAAAATATGAATTGTGATAAATTAGTATTTTCAACTCCGTTAGAAGGCAAGAATGTTTCTGAGGTTTATAATAAAATGGTTGCTTATTATAATGAACATTATGAGACAGCTTATGAATTTTTTTCAAGTGATTTGCAGTTAGAAAATTGTCGGTATGTAGAAGGCGTTTCTGCTTTTATGAAAACTAAGAAAATCTATCCTAAGGGATTTATTGGATGTGTAAATAATTCATTCATTTTAAATTCTGATTTTTTAGAAATTGGTGTTGGTAAATATAATTGTATAGGTGGTGGACAAATTGAGATTACAACTAACGTTTAAATGCAATAATTTAAAAGTACCTTTTAATTATCAACATATGATTCAAGGTTTAATATATAGTGCTTTTGATAAAGAGGATAAAGGCGATTTTTTTCATAATCAAGGATATCGGTTTGAAAAAAAAGTGTTCAAAATGTTTGTCTTCAGCAATCTATTCGGAAAGTATAAAATAAATGATAGATTTATGGTTTTTGAAGATTCCATTACTTTTTATGTTTCCAGTTATTCTGAAGAATTTTTAAAAGAAATTTATGACTTTTATATGGAGAACGAAAAGGTTGTTTTGAATAATCAATTCATTCGATTGGTTTCTATAAAATTTATGAATTTAGAATATTTTGCTGGAGAAAAACAAATTGTAATTCATACACTTTCTCCTATTGTTACTTATACTACAACGGATCGTTATGTTGATTACTTTAAGCCAAGTGATGTGGAGTTTAATGCTCTTTGTATGAACAACTTACTAGATAAATGTCGTGCATTAGATATAAAACAAGATGCTATTTCTTTTAATGTGGAAAAAGTGATGTATGAGAAAAAAAGATTGGTTAAATTTAAAAATACGTTTTATGTTGGATATCTGAGTGAAATGATTGTAAAAACTAATTTCGAAACATTAAGTTTATTGTATGATACTGGTATTTCAGCTAAAGGACCAGCTGGGTTTGGAATGATAGAAGTGAAAAAGAGTGAAGAAAGTAGTTTATCTGTATAAAAGTGGAAACTTAAAAAGAAAAGACAATTCACTTGTGTTGGAGAGTAAAGACAAAGATGATTATATTCCCATAGAGCAAGTAGATATGATTATTTGTTTTTCAGAAGTTAGTTTAAATAAAAGAGTATTAGCTTTATTAAACAAGTATGAAGTATCGATATTATTTTATAATTTTTATGGAAATTATATAGGAAGATATGCTCCTAAAGATTATAAAGATGGTCGTGTTTTAGTAAACCAAGTAAATAAATATAGGGATGAATCACAGAGATTATATATTTCAAAGTCTATTCTGAAAGCTTCAATCAAAAATATGTTATCTGTATTAAAGTATTATAGAAAAAAAGGAAAGAATTTGGATGAGTTAATAAAAAAACTTGAAGATTCAGTAGATATGGTATCCGATATAGAAACTATGAATGAACTGATGTTAAAAGAGGCAGATGCAAAACAGACATATTATAAAATGCTTGATGTTGTTCTAGAAAATGAAGAGTTTAAGTTTCAAAAGCGAACAAAAAATCCACCACAAAATGAAGTGAATGCTATGATTAGTTATGGATATACATTACTATATGGAATTATTTTATCGATTCTTGATCGTAGTAGTTTGTTTCCACAAATTAGTTTTATACATAGTTTAAGTAAAGATTCGGATTCATTACAATATGATTTGGCTGACATTTTTAAACCTGTGTATATAGATAGAATGGTTTTAAGATTGATTCGTAAAAAACAGATAAAGCAATCTCATTTTGAATATAAACCAGATGGAAGATGTTACTTAAATAAAGAAGGGACAAAGTTATTTATTGAAGAATTCAACAATTTATTACAATCCACAATCGTATATTCAAAGCGAAATTATAGTTATCGCTCTATATTATCAAAAGAAGTACACCGGTTATCTGAATACATTAAAGATAAGTCTAATACGCTTGATTTTTTTGTAATGAAATGGTGAGATTATGTACGTTATATGTGTATATGATGTTAACGAAAAGACATGTGTTAAAGTAATGAAAATATTAAGAAGATACTTGTTTCATATACAAAAATCTGTTTTTGAAGGAACTTTAACACCCAAACAATTTAGTACTTTAAAGGAAGAATTGCATAAAGTTACAAGTGATGAGGATTCAGTATTGTTTTATTTTTCATATAATGAAAAGCAGATATATAAAGAAGGGTTGAATAAAGCGAACGAATCTTTGAATATTTTAATTGATTGATCATTCGACCATCAGTATAAAATTCAACCAAAAAAGCCTATATTTCCATTAAAAAAGTAGAGGTGGTCGAAAAAAATTGACATATTTTCCTAATGATTACTGAATTTTAGAGTATTTATAGCCATTTTTGTAGTAAAATACTTCGTATACAGCAAAAAATTGCGTTGAATATTGTTCTTATAAAGGATTAACGCAAAGACCATTGTCGCAAACAATTTAGAAGATTTTGTGTTGAATATTGTTCTTATAAAGGATTAACGCGTTCTTACAAATGGGAGAAGCTTACAAGCGAATTAAAGTTGAATATTGTTCTTATAAAGGATTAACGCAGATTTTGATTCAATTGTTCTACATTAGTTTCGTTCATTGTTGAATATTGTTCTTATAAAGGATTAACGCTTGCACAATGTTTTCCTTCTTTCTAAGCACGTATTTGTGTTGAATATTGTTCTTATAAAGGATTAACGCTTGATACGTCAAGCTACGATGAAACGACAGACCTCACACTGTTGAATATTGTTCTTATAAAGGATTAACGCGTGTAAACGAATCTTCCCATTCAGTTCCTGTTTCGTTGAATATTGTTCTTATAAAGGATTAACGCATAATCCATAACAGGCAATTCTTCAATGTGCTCAAGTCCTTGTTGAATATTGTTCTTATAAAGGATTAACGCTTAAATATAATCTGTGCGTTTGTCATGTTTTTTTCTTGTTGAATATTGTTCTTATAAAGGATTAACGCTTAGTTTCTAACATAAATAACACCGTCCTTTTCTTAATAGGTTGAATATTGTTCTTATAAAGGATTAACGCCTGGTGTAATGTTTTCAAATCCTATCATTTTTCTTGTGTTGAATATTGTTCTTATAAAGGATTAACGCATAAGAAAGCTTTTGCTAAGAAGAAATTGTTTTCTTCGTTGAATATTGTTCTTATAAAGGATTAACGCTTAATACACCAAATGAATATGGTACATCTTCCCGTTGAATATTGTTCTTATAAAGGATTAACGCTAGTTCTTCTGCGTTACCGCTTTTTACGATTTCTGCTACGTTGAATATTGTTCTTATAAAGGATTAACGCTGAATAGTTTTTTCATAATAGTACCTCTTTTCTAATAGGTTGAATATTGTTCTTATAAAGGATTAACGCTTGTCTAATTGTTTTCTTGTATACATATATTTAGTTGATTATTGTTCTTATAAAGGATTAACGCCTTTAACAATATTCATTCATTTCTCCTCTTTTTTTAAAAAGTTGATTATTGTTCTTATAAAGGATTAACGCTGTATTCCACTGATTTGACAATATTATTTTTATCAGTTGATTATTGTTCTTGTAAAGGATTAACGCTGAATATTTCCGCTATCATCTAAATACAATCTATCGTGTTGGGTTGATTATTGTTCTTATAAAGGATTAACGCAAGATCTGTATTGTCTTTTCTTACTTGAAAAATAGTTGATTATTGTTCTTATAAAGGATTAACGCCCGTTTAACATTTTTCTTTCAGTTTCTTTATTCATTTTCGTTGATTATTGTTCTTATAAAGGATTAACGCTCACGTCGTCTACTAAGCTATCTAGATCAGGTGGTAGGATTCCGTTGATTATTGTTCTTATAAAGGATTAACGCTTTCCTGATTCATCATATTCATATACTGTAGTAACGTTGATTATTGTTCTTATAAAGGATTAACGCATTAAACTTCTCAATAGACTTTAAATATTTATTAAATTCCTGTTGATTATTGTTCTTATAAAGGATTAACGCCTTAAACGCATCATTTGTTGATTTCCATTTGTATTGGTTGATTATTGTTCTTATAAAGGATTAACGCATGTATGTGTTCTTAATTTAAGAACGTCATTTCTTGTTGATTATTGTTCTTATAAAGGATTAACGCTTAAATCTTTCTTTAACAACATTAGCTTGATATAATAGGTTGATTATTGTTCTTATAAAGGATTAACGCAATGAAACACGCAACTATTACATAACTAAAATTCATAGTCAGTTGAATATTGTTCTTATAAAGGATTAACGCAAACTTGGCGAATAAAAAAAATAATACGATTTTTACCGTTGAATATTGTTCTTATAAAGGATTAACGCTTTCAAGATATCCTTCTTCTTCTTCATATTCATATGTTGAATATTGTTCTTATAAAGGATTAACGCATGAAGTACCTATCCCATTTTTCTATCATGTTTTCTTGTTGAATATTGTTCTTATAAAGGATTAACGCGTGTTAGTTGTTGATTAGTTTTCATAATAGTTTTCTGTTGAATATTGTTCTTATAAAGGATTAACGTTCTTCAATAAACCCGTCAATTTTTGTTCGTAACTCATGTTGAATATTGTTCTTATAAAGGATTAACGCATTAACTGTGTTACTAACTGTGTATATAACTGTCTGTTGAATATTGTTCTTATAAAGGATTTGAATTATGTTTATTTAAACAAAAAAGAAGTATTGCTACTTCTTAGGTGTTATATTAACTACCACATACTCACATATACCCTCTGTTCTAATAGGAAAACCTCAACCAACAAGGCCTGAGCTAATGATTTTTGTGCAGTGCTTGAATGTTTCTTTGCCGTAATTGCCCGCAAAGTCAGGTTGTAAATGGTATGAATAAGAGAGTGGAAACATTTGACCGTTGTGGGTGTGACCGCTGAGTTGAGGTCGACATTATTTTTAATGTTTTCTCTTGTTCCTTGTGGTTGATGGTCTAGGACAATGTTGTAGGTTTTAGTTGTAAGGTTGTATTCTTTTGGTTTTTGTTTGTGTAGTCTTTTCTGCCAATTAGAGTTATGTTGCTAAAATGTACTTCTTGATCATTTAGAATGATAATGTTGTTTTTTTGTGATTTCGTGATTGAGTTTATTTTTGTGAATTTTGTTTTGCTTTTATGATTGCCATATACAAAATAAACAGGGGCTATTTTAGTAAGTCTTCCAAGTTGATTAAATAGAATTTCCATATCATCTTTGGATGTGGATTCATAGACGAAGTCTTTGCCAAGTAGATAGAAATTTGGTGTTTGTGATTTCTTTTGTTGTTGTGATGTTGTAGGTGGTTTTATGGATGGTATACATATTCATAGAACCAAAAGTAACGATGGATGTGGATATGATAGCTGAAAGGATTATGCATATGACTGGTTTTCTTTTTCTGAATAGGAATAATAATACAAGTAAACAAAATGGTGTATGTACGGCCTACATGGCTTGATATGTGCGCATGTTCCAACAATTTAATAGTAATGCGATACAAATGGCGTATCGTATTTTTTTATTGGATTTATTCTTTAAAAGATTGTTTAGTAATATACATAATCCGATTTCTAGAATGAGGATTCCCATTTGAAGATAGATCATGTTATCACTTCCTTTTGTTCTTATCTTACACCATTGTTAGAAAGATTTCTTAGTTTATGCAGTATAATAAAGTGGGTGAGATTATGTATAAAGTATTGATTGTAGAAGATGATGAACTCATCTCAAAAAAGTTAGAATCGTTTCTTGAATCTTGGAATTATTCAGTTTGTCGAGTTACTGATTTTTATAATGTGATGGATGCATTTCATTCCTTTAATCCAGACTTAGTGTTAATGGATATAACGTTACCTTATTTAAATGGATATTTATGGACGGAAAAGATTCGTGAAGAATCAAAGGT
>OQWI01000881.1_pt1 | contig 13525 bp, 9 predicted proteins | sample 1691551 | NCBI WGS metagenome assembly OQWI01 (sample SAMN03418259, study PRJEB22391) | human gut metagenome | biome: human-gut; feature: organic feature; material: feces | host: Homo sapiens | place: Tanzania | collected 2013-01
GGATGGTGGCTGACTCTACGTTGCCGATGAAGTTTGCTGCGAGGGCATACTTGAATTCGTCGCTCACCTTGTTGCTGAGGAACCATATTCTGACGTACGACGAATATCGAAAGAGCATAGAAAGGCTGAGGGAGTTTGTGGGCAGGAAGGAGTTTGAGAATGAGGTGCCCGACGATTTGGCAGAAGAGTGTAGAGAACATTTGGCTACTGCCGACGAGAACTTTATTTTCGATGTTTATTTTGCAGACACCACGGTTTTGAAACGGAGTGTTGCCGACTCGATGATGATAGAGATAGTGAATAGGAATATGGCGAAGCCAAATCTGAACAGTCTATCTTATTTCAGAACCTTGATATTGAAGATGTATCTGAAAATGATACCGCGAAATAAAGCTCTGGAGCTGGCGATGGAGAGATACAGAAAGGTGTTTGACAATGTGAGGATGATGACTCCTAACGATAAGGAGTTGGATAAATTGCTGCAGCCTTATTTCGCTTTGTCGTATATCAACGACAAGGCATTTGTGGGAGATGAGAAGAAAAAGAGACTGGCAAGGAGGTTGTGTAGGGATATAGCGCTGATGTATCAGAACAGAATAGACCAGCAACAGTCAACTTCGTATATTCAGAATCTGAACCGTCTGTTTTTCTTCAAACCGCTTGTGAAATATCTTACGCCTAAGCAGCGAATGAGATTCTTGGACGCGCTATGCGTGGCTACGCAGGTTACTACCTATGCGCACTCGGTGCACGTGATGAAGATTGCGAAGGTGGTGATGAAGGGTGTGCTGAAGCATAAGCCGGAGCTGCTGGTGGGAACCTTAGGATGCAGGAGCGTAGAAGAGGTGAAGAAGCAGAAAAAGATGTTTATGACTTTCGTCAAAGAGGCTGCTATGTATCATGATCTTGGCAAGAGTTCGATTGTGGCGGTGGTAAACAACGACTATCGACCAACGACTGACGAAGAGTATGCTATAATAAAGAAACACCCGGAGATAGGAGTGAAATATCTGCAGATGGTGCCGGGATTGGAGAAATATCATGATACTACGCTCGGACATCATAAATGGTATAACGGCAAGGGTGGATATCCCGAAGGCTTTGATAATACGAAGTCGGCTGTTAGAATATTGATAGATATCATCACGCTAAGCGACTGTATGCAGGCAGCTACGGAGAGCGTAGGGCGCAACTATAAGTCTGAGAAGACTTTCGAAGGTGTGATGGAGGAATTTAGAAAGGATGCTGGCGTAAGGTATAATCCGGAGCTGGTGGAGCTTATAGATAGCCATAAAGAGTTGGCGAGAAAACTCGACAACCTGGTGGATGATGGATGGGTGAATATATATTATGATATATATAAGCAATATCTGAGGTAAAAGGTGAAAAGAAAACCCCTTTCCGCATGTGGAAAGGGGTTTTCTTATTTGTTTTATTTGTATTTCTCTATTAGTTTGTCGGCTCTTTCGTCGCCTAAGGCTTTGGCTTTGTTGAGAGCTTCGAGGGCTTTGTCTTTTTGTTTCATTTCGCCAAAGGCAATGCCACGGATGATGAAGATGTCGGGATCTTGATCGGTAACCTGCAAGGCAAGGTCGGTGGTTTGGATGGCATTCTCGTTTTGACCAACCTTAAGCTGCACGCTTGCCATTTCGGCATAGTAGGTAGGTTCGGCACGATTGAGCACTATGGCGTGGGCGATATCGTTGAGCGCCTGCTGATAGAGGTGCATCTTGTTTTCACATTGGTATTTGATGTAATAGAATGTGTGGGTGCCACGGCCTTTCATCAGAGAGTCGTATTGACAGAAATCGATGAAGGCAGGGCGAAGCTTGTTGGCACGATAGTAGGTGAGACCACGCTCCAAGACGAAAGGTGCGGCTGAGATATCGCGGGGCTGAGCTGCTACGGCACTATCCAAGAGGTGGATGATGGTGGTGTCGGGAGCCTGAAGCTGGCGCTGGCATTGAGCAGCCTCGTAGAACAATTCTCCGCTACGCATGTCGGTAGTGGTTAGCGACATGAAGGTGTCGTAGGCTTTTTGATAGTCGCCCTTGGCATAGTATATCTGCGCCTGCTGATGGCGGTAGGCAGGTTGCGGATTTATGGAGTAGGCAAGTTCTGCCTCCTGGAGTGCTTTGTCGAGAGTCCAGGCTGTGTAGAGGCTATCGTTGGAATACAGCATCTTCTGATATATCAGCTTGGAGTAGTTGGAGTGAGCCTCGTCTTTGCGCTCGGCATTCTTGATGGCTATCTCCATGTTCTTGGCAGCGATGGCGAAATGTCCGCCTGCCATCTCCTGCTGTGCCTTGGCGGTATAGCCGTCAGGAAGCTGAGGGAAGGTGGAGATAAACTCGTCGATATATGCGGTATAGAGCAATGAGTCGCCACGCTGAGAAGCCAGCATGAGAGTTACCATGGCATCGTTGGCATTAGAAGGAAGGGCGGTGCGGATGCCACATTTGCGAAGGGTGTTGTCGTTGAGCGACAGACCGGTGAGCTTGAATTGTGAAGAAAGACGAGCGTCGGCAGAATAGGCACGACCGCCAGCTTTTGGGCGCTGCATGATGCCAAGGAGCTGACCTTGGTCGTTGACGATAGGACAGCCGAGCTGCGACGACGATACGTCGGTATCGTTGAAGAGATAATAGGTGAGGCTATCCATGAAAGCTTCGGTAGAGGCTACGGGGATGGAGTGAGCCTCAGGTTTCTTTACGGTATAGGAAACTACCCATGCCTTGCTGCCGTTGGCGATGGCTTTAGGAGCAAGAGAAGTGGCTGCGGTTTTGCCCTTGATGCGGAATTTGCAGAGGTCGTAGATGTCGTTGGCACCAAGAAGAGATTCAACGATGTATTTGTTGCCCTTGCTGTCGACAACAACTGCGCTATCGGCATCGACGAAAGGATGCCACATAGAGAGGGCTTCGCCATTGGCGGTGAATACGCCGTTGGTGGTGGCGATGATGTTGCCTTGCTTGAAGGTGGTTAGAGAGAATACACTCTGGGCAGCCTTCTTTACGGGGGAAGGCTGGGCGAATGATGGGGTATATGTGGCGCCTATGATGAGGGCGCAAAGGAGTTGTTTCTTCATTTTTATGATTAAAAAAAAGATTGAAAATTAAAGGGAGGGGAAAGCCGAGGGACACGAGGGGACGCGAGGGAAAGCAGGGGATGCGAGGGAAAGCGACGCAGCCGAGCTGCGACGAACGCAACCCAAGGGGACCAACGGCAAGCGGAGGGCAAGCAGGCGGCTATTTGAAACCAAGCAGGGAGCGAGCGTTCTGGATGGCGGCATCGGTGATGTTGCTGCCGCTGAGCATTTGGGCAAGCTCGGTGATGCGCTCTTCGGGGGTGAGCTGACGCATGGTGCTCGTGGTGCCGTCGGCGGTGTCGGTTTTCTCTACCTTGTAGTGGTTGGAGCCAAGGGCGGCAATCTGTGGAAGGTGGGTGATGCTGATAACCTGACGGTTGGAGTCGCCCATCTCTTTCATTATCTGCGCCATCATCTCAGCCACACGACCGCTAACGCCAGTATCAATCTCGTCGAAGATGATGGTAGGGAGCTTAACGGCACCGCTGATCATGGCTTTGAGAGAAAGCATTACGCGAGCAATCTCGCCACCCGAAGCCACCTGTGCAACAGGCTGGAGAGGGGTGTTTTTGTTGGCAGAGAAATAGAAGGCTGGCTTGTCGGCACCATCGTTGCTGAGAGGTTTCTCCTCGATGCGCACCTCGAAGCGAGTGTTTGGCATGCCGAGAGCTATCAGGCGGTCGGTAATCTGCTGTTCTATCTTCTTTGCAGCCTTTTGACGAGTGGCGGTGAGCGCCTTTGCCTTGGTGGTGCATATAGCAAGAAGCTCGTTGACCTTGGCTTTGAGAGCATCGAGCTCTTCGTCGGCATTATCGATATGAGAAAGCTGATGAAGGATGTTGTCGCGCAAGGCGATGAGCTCTTCTATGGTTTCTACATGATGCTTCTGCTGAAGAGAGTAGAGAGCATCGAGGCGCGACGATGCAACCTCAAGGCGCTGAGGGTCGTAGTCTACATTATCAGCCAGCGAGCTGATGTCGTGAGCTATATCCTTGAGCTCGATGTAGGCACTATCGAGGCGGTCGGCAAGTTCGCGGACGGGAGGATATACCTCGGTGATGGTGCTGAGGCGCGAGATAGCCGATTTGCATGACGATATGATGCCAACGTTATCGTTGCTCAAAGCCTCGTCGGCGCTATATAGAGCTGTCTTTATATCCTCGGTATGCGAGAGAGTTTCTACCTCTTGTTCAAGCTCGGTGAGCTCGCCAGCAACGAGGTTGGCATCTGCGAGTTCCTTAGCCTGATAGCGTAGGAAATCTTCGTTGGCACGGTTGGCTGCTATCTGCTCCTCGAGTTTCTTGAGTGCAGCCTTGGTATCGCTATATTCGCGATATGTGGTGCGATATTGCTGCAGCTCTTTGCTGTTGTTGGCTATGATGTCGACAACACTCAGCTGGAAGTCGTCTTTCTGAAGCAAGAGATTTTGATGCTGGCTATGGATGTCGACGAGCTGTTCGCCAAGCTCGCGAGCTGTGGTGAGCGAGACGGGAGTGTCGTTGATAAAGGCACGACTCTTGCCGTTGGCGCGTAGTTCGCGACGCATAATGCAGTCGTCAGGCTCATAGTCGATATCGTTGTCGATGAAGAACTGCTGCATATCGTAGCGCGAGATATCGAAATGTGCCTCTACGATACATTTGTCGGTACCAGCCTTGACCAAGCGAGCGTCGGCACGATTGCCAAGCAATAAGCCTATGGCACCAAGGATGATGCTCTTGCCGGCTCCGGTTTCGCCCGTGATGACAGAAAAGCCCGACGAGAAATGAATGTCGAGCTTATCGATGAGGGTGAAGTTGTGAATGTATAATTGTTGTAACATTTATCAATAGTTGGGTTGGGGGAATGGTGTTTATTGTTTTATCTTGTTCCACGAATTGCTTTGCGAGGCATTTATAGAGAAGAGGATTTCGTAGACCGATTCCTTCTCTTTTTGTGTGCCCTTACCTTTATATATATTAGCAAGCTCATCGCGCTTATAGTCGGTCCATATTTGAGGCAGACGGCTCAGCGGTTTGTCTTCGTGGCATTTCTTGAGATTTTTCTCTAAGGCAGTTGTTATCTCTGTGCGCCCACGCTCGGCATTAGTAGCCATCTCGTCGAGTCCTTTGCGATAGTAGTCGTATTGCAGCTGTCGGAAAGGAGCCATACCGCCATCGAGATAGTCGTTGATGATGGCAAAGCGGTTGCGATCGTTGTCGAACGATTTCCAACCAGGATAGTTGAGGTTTTGAGCGTTGTTGGTGAGATTCATGCAACGCTGCAGAATATCTTCGCCACCCATAGGAGCAAAGCTGTCGAGATTGATGCCTATGATGAGGTAGGCATAATAGGCGAAGAGCGCCGTAAGCTGGTTGTCGATATTCTCTTCGTTGAATTCCAGCTGGTCGAATTGTGCAAACTGGAATGTGAAGTCGTTGTCTACATTATTATATAATGTGGTGGTGTATGCAGAATTGTATACGGGGCGGTTTGCCTGCACCTGAGTTTTGCAGGTGAAGGTATTGGTGTTTTTGTCGTATTTCGTTACGGTGACGTTGAACGAACATTGTATGCGCTCGTTCTTTTGGAATTTAAGGTTTGTCCATTGACGCTCGTTGACAAACTGTTCGAGAGTTTGCTGCAAGTTGTCGAAGATGCTGGCGTCGGTACCTTGAATTTGGTTGTGGTTGATGTTAATCTTTGCCTCCAGCTCCTGAGCTGCAGATTTTGGGACAAAGAAAAAAAGCATTAGCATCATCGAGAAGACGATGCCAATGCCCTTAGTTGATATGTTTATGAATTTGATGTTCATATAGTTATTTTCTGTTGTTAAACTCACGCAGACGAATGCGGGTGAGCACTTGCTTGGTGTTGTAGGTGAAGTCGCCACCAAGTATCCAACTATAATATCCCGGGTCGCGATGCAGCACCTCTGCAACATCCCATCCTTTGTATTTGCCGAAGTTGAAAACCTCGTGCAATCGTGGTTTGCCATCCTTGTCCAAGAGAGGCTTGTTGTCGGCATCCACCATTTCCTTCCAAACGATGCGTCCGGCAAAGTCGACATTATTATTGTTCTTAGAGAACTCAGCCAGCACGTCCATATCGTTAGGCAATGCGCGGTCGGGTTCTTCGGCAGTAGCAGGATTATACTTGTCGAGCTGTCCCATCAGCACACGATAAGTAGCCTCGGTATCCTCGTCGGCACGGTGAGCCTGGAAGTCTTCCTCCATCTTGCGTCCGCAATAGAATTTGTAAGCAGCTGCAAGGTTGCGGCGCTCCATCTTGCGGAAGATAGACATGGCGTCGATAAGGCGACATTTGTTGAAATCGAAGTCGATGCCCGCACGCAGAAATTCCTCAGCAAGCATAGGAATATCGAAGCTGTTGGAATTGTAGCCTGCGAAGTCGCACCCCTTGAAAGTGCGTTCAAGGTCGGCAGCCACCTGCTTGAAAGTCTTGGCTTCAGCAACATCAGCATCCGAGATACCTGTGAGCTGTGTAACGAAAGCAGGGATAGGCTTTTCGGGATTGAGGAGCATGTTTACCCTTTCCTCTTTGCCGTCGGGATAAACTTTGATGTATGATAATTGTATGACCCTGTCGTTTACAAGGTCAAGCCCCGTGGTCTCCAAATCGAAGACAACAAGGGGCTTGGTGAGATTTAATTTCATGATGATGTATGTACGAAATGCTTAGTCGTTGAGAATCATTGGCATGATGAGCATCAAAATCTCTTGATTCTCAGGCTGTGTGACAGGAGTAACCACACCAGCACGACTTGGGTCGGCAAGTTTCAAGCAAACCTCTTCGCTATCGAGAGAGTTGAGGATTTCGAGGAGAGTATTTCCACCGAAACCGATGTTGAGGTTCATGCCATTATAGTCGCAAAGGATAGACTCCTTAGCACTTGTTGCGAAGTCGATATCCTCAGAAGAAACTGTGAGCTTTCCTGGTTCGATGCTCAAGCGCACGAGCTGGCTGCTTGCACTTGCGAAAGGCAATACGCGCTTGATAGTGCTGAGGAGCGACTTGCGGTCTACTGTTAGCTCGTTAGGATTGCCCTGAGGGATAACGGCGTTGTAGTTAGGATAGCGACCCTCGATGAGGCGGCAGATGAGAGTATATTCGCCAAACACAAATTCTGCGTTGCGCTGAGTGAACTCTATCATCACCTCGCTATCATCCTTAGAAAGGCTGTTGCGCAAGAGAGTGGCAGGCTTCTTAGGCAAAATGAAAGAAGTGGTGGTCTCGGCATCAACGTTGAAGATGAGATTTCTGACGAGCTTATGACCATCGGTAGCTACAAGCGCCAACTTGCCGTCGGTGATGTCGAAATAGATACCATTCATCACAGGGCGTACCTCGTTGTTGTCGGTAGCGAAGAGCGAACGAGCAATAGAATCGAGCAATACGCTTGAAGTCATGGTGAGCGATGTGCGACCCTCAGCATTGCTTTCGATAGCTGGGTATTCATCACAAGGCTGGATAGCAAAGCGGCTAACACCATTCTGATAAGAAAGGCTGATGGTATGAGTATCAAGATCGATGTCGAAAGTAAGAGGCTGCTCAGGCAACTCCTTCAATGCATCGAGCATATTCTTGTTAGGAACGGCAAAACGTCCTTCGCCTTCAAGAGTGTCGAGAGCGATGGTAGTCTGCAGGGTGTTCTCGGTGTCGGAAGCTGTGATATGCAAGCTTTGATTTTTGCATTCAAAGAGGAAACAGTCGAGAACTCGGAGTGTGCTCTTGCTGTTGATTGCTTTAGCCAAAATCTGAAGACGGCTGTTGAGCACAGAGCTTGATATGGTAAATCTCATAGTGTATAGGTATTAATTATAGTTTTCTAAGGTACAAAAATACAAAAAACCTATGGGAAGGCAAAAAAAAAGGAGGAAAAATTTCTGAAATTAGAACTATTTTAGTAATTTCGCATTCGATTTGCTGTATTGGCAAGTTACTAACTTGATACATTAATTAATTAAAGAAGATAAATAAAATGGATTTACAAGGAAAAATTATCGTAGCTCTTCCTGAGAGATCTGGTGTTTCTGCACGTGGAGAATGGAAGTCGCAGAGTTTTGTATTGGAAACACACGATGCATACCCAAAGAAGGTGGTTTTCGACGTGTTTGGTGCAGACCGTTTGGCTCGTTTCAACATCCAGGTAGGACAGGAAGTTATGGTGTCGTTTGATATCGACGCACATGAGTATCAGGGTCGTTGGTATAATAGCGTTCGCGCTTTTGATGTTCGCCTTGTAGATCCTTCAACAATGGGTATGGGCGCACAGCCAATGGCAGCTCAGCCAGTAGCTGCTGCTCCTCAGGCTTCGCAGGCTCAGGCTCCATTCCCACAGCAGCCAGCTGCTAATGCTGAGGGTGGCGACGACCTGCCATTCTAAAGAAAGAATAAAGGCTAAAAGATAATAAAAGGCAAGCTTCGCAGATGCGGGGCTTGCCTTTTTATTTTTAGGGGGGATTTATGGGGGAATTTATAGGGAAATTATGGGGGATATATGGGGGCAACGGCAAATATGCCGTTGAAGTGAATAAATCAAGAAAGAAGAGGGAAATTAAGCCGAAGAGGGAAATTAAGCCGAAGGGGAAATTAAGCCGCAGGGATAAAGCCTAAGGGAAATTAAGCCTGAGGGGAAGCGGGCTTGGGGGATTTAGGGGAAGCGGGCTTCTTGGAGCGAGGCTTATGGGGCTTTACTTGGGCTTGCTTTGCCTGAGGGACTTGGGCTTGCTTTGCCTGAGGGACTTGGGCTTGCTTTGCTTGCTTTTGGGTCTTATTGCCTTTTTGCTTGTAGTTTTTGCCTTTGCTTCCCTTGCTGCGATCTTTGCGGCCGCCATGACGGTTGCCCTTTTTGGTGAGCTTTGTTACTGGCTTATATTCTGGAGCTTCGCCAAGTTCGGGAGGTACAGGGAGCTTGGTGATTTCCTTCTCAAGGAATTGCTCTATCTGCTGGAAATAGTAGAAGTCGGGCTCGCATACAAAGGTGATGGCGCTACCATCACGGTCGGCACGTGCCGTACGACCTATGCGATGCACATAGTCCTCTACATCATGAGGCACATCATAATTGATGACCATCTGGATGTCGTCGATGTCGATACCACGAGCCACAATATCAGTAGCCACAAGCACATCTATTTGCTGGCTCTTGAATTTGAACATCACCTCGTCGCGCTCAGCCTGACTAAGGTCGCTATGCATTTCGCCAGCGTTAACCTTTATCTGTTTGAGCTTGCGATTTATCTCCTTAACCTTCTCCTTTTTGCCCGAGAAGATGATGACGCGGTTGAGCGACTTATCGGCAAAGATATGCTTGAAGAGTCCCAACTTCTGAGCTTCATGACAAACATACGCGCTCTGCTTTATCTTTTCTGCAGGTTTGCTAACAGCCAACTTTATCTCTACAGGATTCTTGAGCAACGACTTTGCCAGCTGTTCAATCTTCTTTGGCATGGTGGCAGAAAACATGATAGTCTGGCATGTAGGAGGAAGATTCTTGGCTATGGAAAGGATATCCTCTGAGAAGCCCATGTCGAGCATGCGGTCAGCCTCGTCGAGAACAAAGAATGAAACCCTCGACATATCGACATTGCCAAGCTGCATGTGCGAGATAAAGCGACCAGGAGTAGCGATGATGACGTCGGCACCGAGACGTAGAGAACGCATCTCTTGGCTGTAGCGGTTGCCATCGTTGCCACCATATACGGCAACACTCGACACATTATTCAGATAATATCCGAAGCCTTGCATGGCCTGGTCTATCTGCTGCGCCAGCTCGCGAGTAGGCGACATGATGATGCAGTTGATGGCATCAGCTGGATAGCCGCCATCATCAAGCATAGAGAGTATCGGCAACAGGTAAGCTGCCGTCTTTCCTGTTCCTGTCTGGGCAATACCGAGAAGGTCGTGACCAGCAAGGATTTCTGGAATACATTTTTCTTGTACGGGAGTACATTCATCGAAGCGCATATCATAGAGCGCATCAAGAATGTTATCGTTTAAATCTAATTCGTCGAAATACACAATTATTTTCTTTTATTTATATGATTTATAGCATCATCTGCCTGTAGATGTTCATTAACTTGGAGCATGACGATAGCATATGTATGCCACAACAGCGAAGATGAGGTTTGGAATCCATGCTGCAATGATAGGAGGCAGATTTGCGTTGATGGCAAATGTTGCCGATACCGTTTGAAGCATGATATAACCGAAGCTCAGAGCCAAGCCTACGCCCAATGCCAATCCCATGCCACCTTTGCGTTTGCGCGAGGATAGAGCCAAGCCGATGGTGGTGAGGATGAACGATGCGAAGCTCGATGCTATACGCTTATGATATTCCACCTGATATTGCACCACATTGCCCGAACCACGGTCTTTCTGCTTGGAAATATATTCCTTAAGGTCGGGTAGGGTGAACGTTTCTTGCTGACCTTTAGAATATACGAGGTCGGTAGGCTCCATCATTATCATGGTGTCGCGTTCGCCACCACTCGTGATATGCTCCTTAAGTCCTTTTAGCTCACGACATTTCCAACTTCTTATCTTCCAATGATATTTGGAATCAGAGATGGTGTCGTATTGTATCTCCATTGCTGTAAGGTGGCTAACGAGCTTTTTGTTCTCGAACTTATCAAGGCTGAAGCCGTTGCCTCGCTTGGTGTTGTTGTCGTAATATTGCATATACGCAATCACACCTTTGCCCACTTGCAGCTGAACATTCTCTGCCGAAGTATTCTTTTTGCGGTTACGATACATAGAGTCGAAATTCTGACGTATCACCGTGCCGTGAGGAATGACGTAGGCGCTAAGATAGAATGATAGCGACGATATAAGAATACACGAAATCATGTATGGTCGCATCAGTCGTTTGAACGACACACCTGCTGCCAGCATAGAGATAATCTCTGAATTGCCAGCCAACTTCGAAGTAAAGAAGATGACCGCAATAAAGACAAACAGAGGACTAAAGAGATTGGCAAAATACGGTATGAAGTTGAGATAATAGTCGAAGACAATAGCACGCAAAGGAGCATGATATTGCGTGAATTTCGCCAAGTTCTCGTTAACGTCGAATACTATTGATATCGAGATGATAAGGAGAATGGAATAGATATAAGTACCTATAAACTTCTTTATGATGTACCAATCGAGGCGTTTGATGTATCTGAAAACGTTGAGATAGCCCAGAAACGAAAGTTTGCGAGCTACCCATGCCATGCCACGTCTGAGCCATTGCGTATGGCGCGATAGCCATGCTATGAGCTTATGCAACCATACAGGATGTTTGCTCAGCCATCTTAGCATGCGATATTTGCGTGGATGTTTGCGAAGTGACTTAATATCAGCCATTTTCCTTTGTTTTGTTAATTCTTTAGTTTATGCTTGCTATATACTTTATTATATATATAGTGTGTATGTGAACGAGAATTTTTTAATGAAATAGATATTAGATTCTACGTCCTAATTGGTCGATGATGCTTGCCTTCCATTTCACGAAGTCGCCCTGCTCGATATGCAGACGAGCGTCAGTAACGAGACGAAGATAGAACGACAAGTTGTGGATGCTGGCAATCTGCATAGCCAACAACTCCTGCGCCTTGAACAAGTGGTGGAGGTAAGCCTTGGTGTAGATGCGGTCTACATCGCAACCATTAGGGTCGATAGACGAGAAGTCCATCTCCCACTTCTTGTTTCTCATGTTCATGGTACCTTCGTAAGTGAAGAGCATAGCGTTGCGACCGTTACGAGTAGGCATCACGCAGTCGAACATGTCGACACCACGCTCTATACCTTCGAGGATATTTTGTGGAGTGCCCACACCCATGAGGTAGCGAGGCTTGTCTTTAGGCAATATCTCGTTTACCACCTCTATCATCTCGTACATTATCTCGGTAGGTTCGCCCACGGCAAGTCCGCCAATGGCATTACCGTCAGCACCCTTGTCGGCAATGAACTTTGCTGCTTCCTGACGAAGGTCTTTGAATGTACATCCCTGAACGATAGGGAACAAGCTCTGGCTATGACCATAAAGAGGTTCGGTTTCGTTGAATCTCTTGAAGCAACGGTCGAGCCAACGCTGAGTCATCATCAAGCTCTTCTTGGCATACTGATAGTCGCTCTGACCAGGAGGACACTCGTCGAAAGCCATCATGATGTCGGCACCAATGATGCGCTGAGTATCCATAACATTCTCAGGAGTGAAGATATGCTTAGAGCCATCGATATGCGAACGGAATTCGCAACCCTCCTCACGAAGCTTTCTGATGCCTGTGAGAGAGAACACCTGGAAACCACCACTATCTGTGAGGATAGGGCGATCCCAACCGTTGAACTTATGGAGTCCGCCTGCAGCCTTCAGCACCTCAAGTCCTGGACGGAGGTATAGATGGTAGGTATTGCCAAGGATGATTTGCGCCTTCACCTCTTCGCGAAGTTCATTGAAGTGCACACCCTTCACCGTGCCAGCAGTACCTACAGGCATGAAAATAGGAGTCTTTATCTGTCCGTGGTCGGTAGTGATGATGCCTGTACGTGCATCAGACGCCGAGTCGGTATGTTGGAGTTCGAATTTCATTATTCTTTCTTCTCTTCTTCGATTGTTAAGTTTATTGGGTTGTCTACCAATTCTTTAGTAAGCGCAATATCCCATACATCTTGAATGTTCTCAACATAGTGGAAGCTTACGCCCTTGAGATATATTGCAGGAATCTCTTCAATATCCTTTCTGTTGTCCTTGCACATGATGATATCTGTGATTCCAGCACGCTTAGCTGCCAAAATCTTCTCTTTGATACCACCTACAGGGAGCACCTTACCACGCAATGTTATCTCGCCAGTCATGGCAGTATTCTTGCGCACCTTGCGCTGAGTGAGAGCCGAGGCAATAGATGTGGCGATGGTGATACCTGCCGAAGGTCCATCCTTTGGAGTTGCACCCTCTGGCACGTGGATATGGATATTCCATTGGTCGAAGATGCGATAGTCGATGCCGAGCTTGTCGACGTGTGCCTTTACATATTCGAGTGCTATCACGGCACTCTCCTTCATCACGTCGCCAAGGTTACCTGTCAGCGTCAACTTGCCAGCCTTACCCTTGCTTAGCGAGGTCTCTATGAAGAGAATTTCGCCGCCCACGCTTGTCCATGCCAATCCTGTCACCACGCCAGCATAGTCGTTGCCCTGGTAGATGTCGCGATAGAAAGGTGGTTTGCCAAGAAGTCCTTCTATCTCGGTAGGAGTAATCTTGCTATATGGCATTTCGCCATCGCGAGTCAAAATAAGAGCCAACTTGCGCAAAGCCTTGTTTATCTGCTTCTCCAATTGGCGCACACCACTCTCGCGAGTATAGCGCTCTACGATGATTTCGAGTGCAGCCTTGTTGAACGAAACCCTTGGCTTTACGGAGTACATACCTGTATTCAAGAGCTCGCGAGG
>OQWI01000882.1_pt1 | contig 13524 bp, 10 predicted proteins | sample 1691551 | NCBI WGS metagenome assembly OQWI01 (sample SAMN03418259, study PRJEB22391) | human gut metagenome | biome: human-gut; feature: organic feature; material: feces | host: Homo sapiens | place: Tanzania | collected 2013-01
TCAAGCTGGCCTTTGAGCAGTCCGAAAAAGAAGTTGCCGATCTGCACCAGCGCACTCGCGAGGGCCTTTTGACCGCCCGGTTGAACGGCAAGCAGGTTGGCCGCAAGAAAGGCATTGGATTTGAAACCAAAAAGTCTAAAGCAGCCAAGGAGAAGATCCGTATCCATTGTAAGGCGTTTGGCGGCACATTGGATGACATGGAGTGTATGAAATTGACTGGGCTTGCCCGGAATACCTATTATAAATATAAGCGGCAGATTCGGGAAGAAAAAGCAGAGTAGGTGTTTTGCAGTTTGCCGGAGATGCAGACGGCAGCAAAAAGAACAGGATGACTTTCTAAAAAGAAGGCGTCTTGTTCTTTTTTTGATTTGGCAATGAAAATGGACAGCTATGCTGTCCAACTCAATCGCTATAATAAGGCTATAAAAGAGAAAAAGGCTATTAGGAGGAAGAATGCGATGAAAAAGATGTTGGTGTTCCTGTTAGGGATGGTATTTGCGTTGAACTTGCTGCTGGTGATTTACATGGTAAGCGGATGCATGTCTCCGCGTCAGGTGATGTACACCTTCACGGACAGTGTGCGTGATACAGTTTACCGCTTAAATCGCGGCTGGAACTTTTGAAAAATAACTTGACTTTTTGTGAGATGGACAGACGAGTTGTCCATCTCTTTTTGTAGAATGAAATTGTGCAAGAAAAACAAAAAGTTTTTTGGATTTCCGTGAAATAGCGGAATTTCATATAGAAAATTGCGACATCTGATGTGCTGTGCTACAATAAAAAGAAAAGAAACGTGTATGCAGTTATAATGTATTGGATTGTATAATCTATTTAGGCGCAGTGGAAAAAACTTTTTGCGGGTCAGGCAGACCGCCTGAAAAGCGAAGGAGGAAATGCAATGTCTGAATCAGTGCTTCAGAAGATGGGCTTGGAGGTAATCCGGCAGTTATCCGGCCAGAAGGAGCTCAGCGAACTGCCGGAATTTCAGCAGCGGCTGGGATTTTTCAAAAAGCGCTTTGAGGATGATGAGTTCCGGATCGCAGTGGTGGGCGAATTCAGCTCCGGCAAGTCTACATTCATCAATGCGCTGATCGGCAGGGATGTGCTGCAGCATGCCTCGCTGGAAACGACGGCTGCCATTACACAGCTGATCAATGTCGGGCAGGAGGATTCCCGCTACGGAAAAGGATGCGTAAAACTGAGTGATGGCAGCACGGTACATCTGCAGGAACTGGATGAACTTGTAGAATATACCACCACGTTCAGCAAACGACTGAAGGTTGCTGCCGAGGTGGTGCAGGTGGAATTGTTCCTTCCGCTGATGCCGTCCGCTGAGCCCATTGTGATCGTGGATACGCCAGGCCTGAACGGTATGGCTGGTGGACACCGGGAGCGGACGATGAAACTGGTGCAGCAGGCCCATGCCTGCATTTACATGCTTCCACAGCGCGGCCTGGCGGATACGGACATAAGCTCTTTGCGGCAGCTGGTGCTGATCCAGAAAAAGTTCATCTTTGTGCAGAATTTTATCGACACACTGAACGAAGACGAAGGTGACACGCTGGAGAAAAAGCTGGAGGAGCAAAAAAGCATCCTTCAGGAAAAGGTGTTTCAGGATGTCCCTGAGGCAGAGTTTGAGCTGTGCGGCGTTTCCGCACTGCAGGCGCTGAATGCACAGGACCGCAATATCCAGCGAATGTACAAAGATGGGCCGCTGCTTACCGAAGCAAACCGCGCGGTGCTGTACAAGAACTCGAACTTTGACCAGTTCCGTTTGCTGTTGAAGGAGACGTTCCGGCCGGATGCGCTGGAAAAGATCAAGTATGGCAGCAGTGTGCGTGCACTGGCTGACTGGCTGGGCCAGCTGACAGAGCAGGTGGAACAGCGCAGAGAACGGGTCGATGCCCTCTATGCGTCCAGCCAGGATCGCTTTGCTGTGGAAAAGCTGGAAGCACGGGCAGAGAGCATCCGGAAAAACCAGAAAGAAAATGAGACCCGGCTGCAGAACTTTGTCCTGGCCATGGGAATGGAGCTGCGGAGAGAAGAAGCCGCAGCCGCCCACGCAGTCCGCGAAGCTGTGAGGGATTCCATAAATCAGGATATCAGCAGGTATGGGCAGAACCATAAATACAAAGAAGAGCTCGCCCATTTGCAGAGTTGGCAGAAAACAACGCTGGCCGGTGATATGGAATGGATGCTGAATGCAAAGTTCGTCAAGCTGCAGGAAAATCTTGAGGATAAAATCGAGGCTGTCCGGCAGCAGCTGCAGGCCCGTGTGGAAGAGTATGCGGGCGGTGCCGAGCTGAAGCTGAAAAAGGCCCGGTTTGAAACCACACAAAAAGTGGGCACCGGCTTTGCAGCAGAAAAAAGTGACATTGAAAGGATGGAAGAGAAACTGAAAGAGATGCGGGCAGAGGAAGCTCCTGCTCGGGAAAAGATGGAACACCTGAAAGGCGAGGTCGCTCCTGCACAGCAAAAGGCAGAGACCGGATGGTACAGCTGGATGGCAGAGTACAACCGGTTCCTGACAGAACAGGGTGAGCTTGGCACAAGGCCGGAGGCATTAAAGGAGAAAAAAATCGAAAGCAAACCGCGCGGAGGGCTTTTCGGATGGCTCTTGGGCCCAAAAGAGATCGTCACGGAAAAAGAAAACGATGACCTTGGAAAGATGTGGGACAAAAGGAAAGCAGAACTCAACGAGCTTTATGAAAAAGCAGACGAGCTGGGAGAAAAAGCCAGGGAGCTTCAAGAGCAGGCAGAAGAGGTAAAGCAGCAATACGCCAGCGCCAAAGATTTTTACGGGACGCTTGAGAAAAAGATCCGGGACAAGCAGCAGGAACTGGAAGAGCAGCGGCGTAGCCTTGAAATCAAAATACAGACCGATGCGATCAACTGCCTGAACCTTTGCAAAAACAACCTGAGAGAACAGGTAGAGGCATACCTAGCGGATGACGGCGAACCGGCACAGCAGATGGCAGAGGTCATAGATGAGCGCATCCGGAAGATGGAGCAGAACTATACGGAACAGGCGATCCGGGCAATGAGAATTGCGGTAAGCGGCCAGCTGCGGCGGCTTGAAGCAGTAAAGGCCGGGCATCGGTCGGAACTGCAGGATGAACTGGAACAGCTGGCGGCAAGCGTGGATCAACTGCGGAACATGCAAAAAGAAATGGAGGAAAAACTGGCATGACGGATTACAAACAGGTGTATACACAGCGCAAAAATGAAGTGACTGCGTTTCTGGCGCAGAGCATTCAGGAGGTAAGGGCACTTGGCCGAAGCGATGAGGCACAAAGCCTGCAGGTGCTGTTGGATAATGTGGAAAAAGATGTGTTCAGCATTGTGGTGGTGGGCGAGTTCAGTGCCGGTAAATCGACTTTTCTGAATGCAATGATGCACAAAAAGGTGCTGCCCAGCAATTCCGGTGAGACGACGGCTACCGTCAACTTCCTGCGTCACGCATCCTGCGCGCCGAACGGTGAAGCCGGCATCGTGTACTACCGCAGCCCGGAAGGCCGGACAGAAACGCTGCAGGATCTGGAGCTTTCCACGGTAGAAAATGTGGTCAGCACAAAGGGGGACGACGGCGAGGATACGGTTGCTGCCCGCATTGACCACGTGGATCTCTTTTTCGACTCGGATTTCCTGAAAGATGGTGTTATGCTGGTGGACAGCCCGGGCCTGAGCGGCCTGGCTGCGCATCACCGTGAGATCACGGAAGAACAGATCCGCCGCTCCAATGCGTGCATTTTCCTGTTCAATGCGTGTCAGCCAGGTTCCAAGAGCAACTTTGAGTTCCTGCACGAGCTGAAAAACTGGAATTCCAACACCTTCTTTGCCCTCAACAAGGTCGATCAGATCAACGAAGGCGAGGGCAAATCCGTCGAAGAGGTGACGGAGTATATAAAGAAAACATATTGCGAGCAGTTCCCGGAAGAAAAAGAAATGCCTCATATCTGGCCAATCTCGGCCAAAAAGGCATTGGCAGCCCGGGATAAAAGCATCCAGAAAATCAAAGGACCCTTCGGCGTACAGCCGATTGAGACGGAAGAAGACCGCAGAGAGTTGGAGAACGCTTCACGGATGGAAGCCTTTGAAGACCGTCTGTGGGACTACCTTACCAACGGCGAGCGCGCACGGGACCAGCTGTGCGGCCCGCTGAACCGTGCGCTGAATGCTCTTGGCCGGGAAGAAGCCGTGCTGGACAACCAGATCAAGGCATTGAACCAGCAGATGGGCAGTGAGGAACTGGGCCGACAGCGCGACGCCCTGCAGAAAGAGATCGACGAGCTGCAGAACAGTATGGACGGCAACAGTGCCGAACTGAGCAACTCGATCCGCACAGCGGTGCGTGACCTGTTGGAGAGTGCCGATGCAAAGTGCAGCGCGCTGCGGAGTTCTGTGAGCGAGGAGATCCGGGAGCAGGATGATCCGGAGGATCTGGAACTGTACAGCCTGGAACTGAGCCGGAAGCTGAAGGATAAGTACAGCCGGATCGCACGGTATATGGACGAGGAACTGCGCGATAAACTGATGGAGATCGTCAGCATCGAGTACGGGAAATATGCCGGCCAGCTTACCCAAAAGCTGAACGAAAGCGACATGCCTTTGGAGATCCGGCTGGAACCCAAGACGTTTGAGGTAACGATGCAGGCTGGCAAGAACCAGGAGGCTGTATACGAAAAAGCCTGCAAAGAGCTGTCGGATAAGATCCGTGTGCAGGAAGCAAAGCGCGACCAGCTGGAACTGGATTTTATCCAGGCAGCTGAAATGGAACAGGAACTGCAGAAAGAAAAGACCCGGCTGGACAAAATGGAACAGAGCCGGGATGTGTTTCGCGATACGTTCCATATCCCGGACCCAAAGGTGAAAACAGAGCAAAACATCAGCGAAAAATGGCGCAAAGGACTGATCGGCATTGTTGCCACAGTTCTTATCGGCAAAGAAACCATTGTGGAAGAGGAAATCACACCTGACACAGCAGAAAAGGATGCGGCCGAAAAGGAACGTGACAAGATCGTTGGTGAGAAGGATGCAGCAATCAGCGCAGAAATGGAAAAGATCAGCGGCCTAGAAACTCAGGCACAGGGCATGGAGAAGAGCACTGTCCTGAAAGGACGCAAGGACCAGGAAGAGCGCAGGCTGGCGCAGCTGAGGCAGGAAAGATCGAAGCTGCTGGAAAAGCAGAACCGTGAAATGAGCGCCGATGCCCAAAAGCGCCTGCGGAAACTGCGCTTCCAGATTCTTGAAAAGGTGGACGAGAACTCGGGAGAAATCCAGGACAGCATCCGGAAGTACCTGCGAGAGCGTCAGGGCACATATGTGGACATCGTGGCCAACCTGGTGAACATGAACCTGAGCCGGGAACTGGAACAAAAGCAGACCGAACTGGACCAGATCATCCAGACGATCAAGAGCGACAGCGAGATCAGAGCACAGAAGCTGGATGTTGCACAGAAAGATCTCCAGCAGACCAAAGCCCTGATAAAGACCGGAAGCTGCCTTGTGCAAGAGCTGCAAAGCAGTATGAAGGCAACGCTGGACAAAGAAAAGGTGGAGGAGTAACCATGGAGTTTGAAGCGCTTGTGCATGCAGCAGAGCAGTTGAAATGGGCCGAGGAAAAGCAGCGGCTGGAAGAACTGCAGCAGTTGGAAAAAGACAAAAACTTTTTTGTGGCTTTTGTGGGCTGCTTTTCGGCAGGCAAATCCCACCTGATCAACAATCTGCTGGGCAGGGAACTACTGCCCTGCGGCACCACGGAGACCACTGCCGCGCTGACCTATATCTGCTACGGCGAAGAGGAAAAAGCGCTGGTCCACTGCACGGACGGCACCGTCCGGCAGATCACGCTGGAACAGGTGCGGGATATCGATCAGCGCAAGGAGATCTGGGACCCTGAGACACTGGAATATCTGGAAGTGTTCCTCAAAAGCGACCTGCTGCAGGGCGGCATGATCCTGCTGGACACGCCGGGCTTCAATACAGTCATCCAAAGGCACGAGCAGATGCTGGCCAGGTCGCTGGCACTGGCGGCGCGGGTGGTCTATGTGATGGGCGGTGCGCCCGGCAGGGTCGATCTTGAAAAGCTGACGCAGATGAAGGCCAGCGGCCTGAACATTGCCTGCGTGCGGACACGGCTTGACGAGCTGGACCCGGAGGAAGAAAGCCTGGAGAGCGCCTGTGCATTCACCTGCAAAGCACTGTCCCGCTGCGGGATAGAGGGCGAGAACTGCTATTTTGTCTCCAACATGCCGGAGTCGGAATACTATGCACGGCTGGAACCGCTCAAAGCCATGCTGGCAGAGTATGGTGCCCACGCACAGGAGCAGCTGGCAGAAGCCGTTGCAGCGCAGACGAAACTTCTGGCAGAGCATCTGTATGCTGGGCTGGAAGAGCGCCGTAAGGTGCTGGAAGCAGCAGGCAGTGCCGACAAGACGGATGCTCGGAAAAAGCAGGACGAACTGAGCAGACAGATCCGGCTACTGAACCAGACGGCTGAGGAGCGGCAGGAGCAGATGGACCGGCGCGTGCAGGAAGCACAGCGGAAGCTGGATGGCACGGTGACCCGCCAGATGCAGGAAGACCTTGAAGAATCGGCCGAACGCATCCGCGCCAGCGATGGCGATGAAAAAGAAACGAAGGAGCTTATCCAGAAGGAGGCCCAGCGTCAGGTGGTGCGGCTTGCACAGCACATCAGCGAAGTGAGCGATCAGGCCCTGCAGCAGACCAACACCGAGCTGAAAAAGGCACTGGAAAGTGCGTCGCTGGATAAGCTGCCCGGAATGACAGCCGAAAACTTTGCTGTCGCCTGCCAGCAGGAAGATGACGAGATGGCAGAGCTGAAGCGGCAGCTCCGGGAACTGAAGGAAAAGCCAAAAGAGCTGGAAGCCCGGATCGCTGCAATGAAGGACACGCCGGAGTATGAACAGGCGCAGCGGCTGGTCCTTACCGCCCAGAACGATTTTGAGGCGGCGCAGATGGCGTGCGAACAGTATGGCCCCTATGTCCCGCAATATGTATACGAGGAGCAGAAAGGCCTGAAACCGTCGGAGATCGCTGGCGGTCTGGGCCAGATCGCGGAAATGGTGCTGGTGACCATGACCGGAGCCCAGCTGGGTGCCATTGCAGGCAATGTGGGAACGAAGCTGCTGACCTCAAACGACGCGCTTATGAAGCCGCTGGGCAGTCTTTTGCAGAGCATGGCAAAAAGCGGACTGATCGAAAAAGCAGACACCGTAAACGATTCGGTGATCAAAGCGCGCTGGCTGGATAAGACATTGAACGCCATAAGTCCGTCGCGGGCAAAGGCAAAGGAGCAGGCAGCCTATACGCAAATGGCCAGAAAGGTGACCGGCCAGGTGGTGGCGGGCGGCGTTTCAGCGGTGGGCGAGTTCAAAAAGGCACAGAATTATCATCCGGAAGATATGAACAGCAGTGAACCCAATTTCTTGGATATGATCAGCCTTTCTTACTGGACGACGAAGCTGGGTGAGAAGCTGGATACCCCGCCCAGAAAGGTGGAAAGCGTCCAGCACGCCAAAGAATGGCAGGAAACGCACGAGCAGCTGGAAAAAGATCAAGCCCAAAAGCAGCAGTTCCTTGCGGCGGCCAAACGGCAGGCAGACAGCTTTTCTGAGCAGGAAGAAGAACTGAAAGCAGAAAAGCAGGCTGCTGAGGCAGATGCAGCAGCAGTGGAACAGGAATTGGTGCGCTGCAGCATGGAAGCGGAAGCCAAAAATAAGGCGGACGCTATGAAAAAGTGGCGTGAAGAGTGCAGCCGGTGGTATTGTGACCAGCTGCAGCCAGAGCTGGAACAGCAGATCGCAGCGGCCCGCGCGCAGCTGCCGGAGCGGCTGAATTACTATCAGGCAAAACGGCTGCAAGCGGTACAGGGCCGCCTGCAGGAAAAACAGGCAGAGCTGGACCAGCTGATGCATGCGCCGGAAAGCAGCAATGCCCAGAAACTGCAAAAAACTGCGGCACTGCAGCAGCAGATCAGGGAGGAGTGTCTGAATGGCTGAACAGCTGCAGCCGGACTGGGCCCTTACGGGTGATCTGGCACGCTATGATTTTCTGGCTTGGATGCTGGAATGCAGGCCGACCCTGGAATGGAGACAGGGGCCGGTCTGGGTAAAGTACGGCGATGAGCCGGGAATTGTCCACGCGGATGACGGCTGGCAGGCTTCTTCCCGCTGGATGATCCCCGGAATGACGGCCCTTGTCCTGCCGGAAAAGGCAGAGCTGGACATATTTCCGCTGAAGCCGGATACACAGCTGCTGATCTTTGAAAAGTTCCCGTTTGGCCGGAAGGATACATACGATAAGGTTCAGAAGAGCCAGAGAAGCGGCTATCCGGCACGGATCGTCCTTCTGGACGAACCACTCCTCCGCAGCAGTACGGATCTGGACGCCGACGCTGCCCAGCCTGCGGCCCAAAGGCAGTGCGGGCTTTACCGCAGTGCCGGAAAAGACGCCGTCTGTATTCCGCCGCCCCCAAAAGGGGAAAGCGGGCCGGTACTGGCCGTGCTGAATGGCCGCGAAACGGACAGCCAGCGCTGGAAACGGCAGCTGTGCAGACAACTGGACAGCATCTGGTCACTGCGGGAACTGGTGCCGGAGATGCTCGAACCGTTCCCGTGGGATGGCCTTGCAGTGCACAGATACGTTTATTCGTTCGATGCATTCAAGTCCACAGGGCAGAAGAGCATCTGGCTGGCCTATGTATCGCTGATGGAGCATATGCTGTTTGACGAGCAGCCGTCCGGCTTTCTGAAATGGGCGGAGGACTATTATGCACAGCTTGGCATTTCCAATCTGCTGCAGCCTTCTTTCTGGAACGTGGAGCGTGACCGGCATGTGCGCGAAAAGCGGCTGCGCATGGCGTACAGGCAGGCAGTGCAGAACCCGGCACTGGCCGGAAAAATGCTGGCCAGCATCACCGTGGAAGAATACGACAGGCAGGTGGCACGGGAAGGCTTTATTGGCAAGATGACCACCGCTGTACAGAATTACCTGAAAAACACAGCACCGCTCATCCTGCAGAAATGTGCACGGGAACGGTATGAACAGATTAGAGGAGCATTAAAATGAAATGGATCTATGAATTGGCAGCTGCACTTTTCTTTGCTGCAGCCGGATACCTTGCCGCAGGTGCGGCACCGGATAAAACCGTGGGCGCGGTCGTGGGAATCTGCCTGCTGCTGGTGGGTGCAGTGCTGCTGGCTGATGGCCTGCGGGGCTTGCTGAAAAAGTGGCAGGAATGCCGTGCAGCCGAGCAGGAACAGGCAGAAAAACATGCGGCAGAGCTGAAAGGCACCATGGATGCCCTGCAGGCAAAACTGCAGACCCTTTGCGAAAGCACAGCGGCTGTGCAGACGGTGCTGACCGAAGAACGCGATGCCGCTGCGAGCTATTATAAGGCGCAGCTGGAACAGGAAAAGAACGAGCACGCAGCCATGCTTGAAAAGCTGGAAAAGCGCTGGGAAGCACAAGATCGGACTGTCGGGACGATTTATAGAACTTGTCTGGAGCTGAAAAATGACATCAGTACCCTTTGCAAGAACACCCAGACAGCCGTGGAAAGTGTGCAGAATGCACTGGAAGGCAGTGCAGGTAAGCAGGAAACGGCAATCAAAAACCTGTGCAAGGATATGCAGACTTGTCTGCAGGAAGCATGCGGCCATGCGAATGACCAGCAGAAGGTGCTGACGGAGGCCCTGCAGCAGGTAAACGAGGATAACCGCACAAAACTGGACCAGATCCTCAAGAACTATGCACAGTTGACAGCGCAGGACGTGGATGTGCTCAAAGCGCTTGGCCTTGGCGTGGAGGAAAACGATGGCTGAAGAACATTTCCTGACGCGGCAGACAGAGCAGCAAAAACAGCTTTTTGCAGCGGCGCAGCGCTGCCGGGCACGCTGGAACACAGCGGAAAATCTTATGCTGGTGGGGTTGGCCGGTACGGATGAGCAGCGCCGCAGGCAGCAGCAGGCAGAAGGCGTATACCGCAGCGTAGAAAACTCGCTCCGGTTCAACCAGTACCGCCGTGCAGTCTGGTATCTTGCAGCCTATGAAGGCTTGTGTCGGCAGATCTTTTCGCCGGAAGCCTTGCAAAATGCAAAAGAACGCCTTGAAAAATGGCTTGAAAAGTGAGCCGTGGGAGGGAAAAACGGTGCGCAATAACAGGTTGGACCGGCTGCTGTACATCCAGCAGATCCTGGTGCAGGGAGGTGTGCTGAACAAGCAGCAGACCGCAGATCATTTTGGCGTGAGCGAAAAAACCATCCAGAGAGATATCGATGTGCTGCGCAGCTATTTTGCAGACAGCGAGCCGCGCCGGGAAATTTTGTACCAGTCTGCCAAAGGCGGTTATCTGCTGGACGATACGCTTTCGCGCTTTTTGACCAGTAGCGAGATTTTTGCAGTATGCAAGATTCTGCTGGAAAGCCGTTCTATGGTCAAAGAGGAAATGTTCCCCATTCTGGATAAGCTTGTGGGAGCTTGTACGCCGATGGACCGGCTGAATCAGGTAAAAACCCTTGTGAGTAACGAGCGTTTCCACTATGTTGAGCCGCAGCATGGCCGCAGGTTCATCGAGAGCCTGTGGGAGATCGGGACGGCGGTGGAAAACCACTGTGTAATGGAGATCACCTACCGCCGCAGCCATGACGGAGATACCCGCGTGCGTACCATCGAGCCGGTGGGCATCCTGTTCAGCGAGTATTATTTTTATCTGGCGGCCTTCATTGAGGGCATCGACAAGGATAAGCATTTCCAGAACCCGCAGGACAACTCCCCGACGATTTACCGCATCGACCGTATTCAGAACTACAAGATCTTGGAACGGCATTTTACGCAGCGGTACAAGGACCGCTTTCAGGAAGGCGAAATGCGCAAGCGCATCCAGTTCATGTATGGCGGTGAACTGCAGACCATCCGCTTTGAGTACACGGGGCCAAGTCTGGAATCCGTCCTTGACCGTCTGCCCACTGCAAAGGTACAGCAGGTGACGGAAAAGGGCTGGATCGTGGAAGCGGAAGTGTTTGGCACCGGGATCGATATGTGGATAAGAAGCCAGGGCGAATACGTCCGGCTGCTTTCAAAAAACAGTGTATGAGGGAGAATAGCATGGAAACTTATGTAGATCAGACCACATTCAACCTTGGCACAGTCCGACTGGAACCGGAAACACGGACGGCATTCTGCAAAAGCCGCTGTGACCGGTACGATTACCTTGTGGCAACGGGCTGCGGCGTCCTGAGCGGGCTTGTGGATATTTTTCTGGTGGGGATGCCGAACGTGGGAACAAGTAAGGCAAACAGCATCCTTGGCAGCTGGACCGATGAGCAGGCGGACAAAGCGGTAATGGCATTTGCAAGGCTCTGCGGATGGCCCAAGCCGGGAAATAAGGGCAGCCTGGAAAGCGCGATTCATTTCTTGGAAGAAAAGTTTCCTGTAAATTACGATCAGGCGACATCGAGCAAGGTGGATAACATGGTCAAGCATATGGGCACATTTAACCACCATATGAAGTCCGGGGGACATGCACCGGATATTTTTGGCCTGTTTTTTTCGCTGTTGAGCCAGTTTACCGGAAAATCTGTTTTTTTGGACAATGGAAAGATAATATTTTACCCGTCTGACCCGCAGGAGCTGCGGGGAAACACCCTGCTTCAAAAGCTCTTCTATGGTACCACTAATTGGCTGGGACATTTGTTTTCAGATGCAGCAGGTAGTCAGGGTACGCGAAGCAATGGCGGCAGGGGGAGCGGCATCGTTATCCCGTTTTACGAGCTGTTTGGTCTGTGCAGGTTTGGCAGCTTCCGCGTAAAGGGCGAAGACAAAAAGGTGTATAACAACACGGTAGCCCAGATTGCAACAAGAGTATTTGAGAAAGGCTACGATGCCCGTTGGGGTTTGACCATGAGCATCCCGGTGCTCCTGTGCGATTTGAACATCAAGCTTATCTGGGCGCTCCGGCACTACTTCTGTGATGAGTGGCCGCTGACGGCCTGCATTCCCACCCGAAAGCAGGATGATCTCCGGGTCATGCTGCTCGTAGGCGACGCCACGCTCTGCCTTGTGGACGGCGCAGACGCGGCGCTCCGCAGCAATGGAAAGATTGTGGATTTCTGCCTGCGGCTGAACCTGATCGCATGGTATCGCCTTGTGAAGCTGGTGCTCAGAGAAGCCTGCATCCGGCTTGGCATAGGTGATACGGTGGAGACACAGCTGGAAGCCTACCGGGTGGTAAATGAGGTGCTGGATCAGAAGATGGCGCAGCTGAAAGCGCTGGATCTGGAACGCTGGCAGAACGAGACGGCCCAATACGACCACCTGCTCTGCGCCATGGAAAGCGCCCGGACAGAGCAGGAATTGACGATCCTGCTGAAACAGGAACTGGAACGGCTGGGCATTGAAAGGCCATACGAGGGCGAGTTCGACGATTTTATGCAGGACGAAAATGCGGTGCTCCGGTTTCATTGAGACTGGAGATGCTGCGGCAGAAGGAGCAGAACAATGGTGATAGCGGAATTTATAGTGGGCACTAGCCTGATGATGAAAGCAACCGGTGCTGTAGTAGAAAAAAGCCAGGCAGAGCGGAACAAGGCAAGGGCCGACATGGCAGAGCTGCAGCGGCGCAGCGAAGAAAACCGCAGGGCATTGAATGTGCAGAATCAGCTCTGCATGAAGGATATGGACAAACTGAATTGGAAGGAATTTCGAATCCTGAGCAGCCTCAAGCAGTTTGCCGACCTTTTTGAAAAGATCAAAAGCCGCCCGGAATTTGATGAGATCCACAAAGCGGACATCGTTCTTCCACGCTACGATGGCGAAGAGATCAAAAATACGGCGGTAAAGGTAAATACACTGATAGACAGACTGGGCGGCGCAGGCGGAATGGCTGCCACCGGTGCAGCAACTGCAGCAGCTATTACATTGGGGACGGTTGTTTTCAGCGGCCCCATGGCGGGTGCCGGTATACTGGTGGGCGGCCTGTATTACGTGATCTCCGGCAGAAAGCTGTCGTCCAAAGTGGAAGAAGTCAGACAGCAGGTGGAAGAGGAAGAACGGAAAATAAAGGAAATCTGTGACTATTTGTTTGAATTGCAAAGCACGGCCAACCGCTACGGCTACAAACTGGACGAAGTGAACCGGATGTATCAGGAACATCTGCAAAAGCTGGATAGGCTCGTGAATATCCAGCGGCGTACCAGTTGGAAACTGCTTACGGCAGAGGAACGGAGCATGGTGGAAAATACAGTCCTGCTGGTTCAGCTGCTTTACAGCATGTGCAAACTGGAACTGGTCCAGCAAAACGATGATCCGGAGGGCATGAACACGATCCGGAGTGATGAAGCGGTAAAAACCATTCAAGGTGCAAAACAAGTAATCCAGGAAATGAATATGAATTATTGATGCTGATTGCTCTGATAAGTCTATTGCACTTTCAGGTTATTACAATCGCAGTCGATTGCACATACAATACAAGTATCACTTCACAAAACGGAGGGTACTTGTACT
>OQWI01000884.1_pt1 | contig 13506 bp, 18 predicted proteins | sample 1691551 | NCBI WGS metagenome assembly OQWI01 (sample SAMN03418259, study PRJEB22391) | human gut metagenome | biome: human-gut; feature: organic feature; material: feces | host: Homo sapiens | place: Tanzania | collected 2013-01
CGCTGGAACAGCGGGCACAGGATGCCGCTGCACGCCGCGCCTCGCTGGAAGAAAGCCTTGGGGCACTGGCACAGCGCAGCGAGAGCTGCCGGGCAGAAATTGCTGCCATCCGGCAGGCAAAGTCCGACAGCCAGACCGAGATCGCCCAAAAAGAAAAGGCGATCCGCGAAGCCACCGAACAGCGGCTGGACGGTCACCTGATGCACAAGGGCATCGTAGCGGGCCTTGACCTCTTTGTATTCCTCGATGGCGCTGACGTTCACGCTGCCAAGGGCGCGAATTTTGCCCCGCAGTTCTGCCACCTGTGCCCGCAGGGCCGTCAGGCTCTCGAACTCCACGCAGAGGTTCTCTGCCTGACTCACCGAGAGCTGGTACTCATCCCACAGCTTGTCGCGGTAGGTGGCCGATTCAGCTTCGGCACGGTTCTTGATGGGGTCATCGACGATAAGCAGGTCTGCGCCATAGCCGGTGATGGAGCCGCCGATACCAACGGAGATCATGCCGCCCATGCCGTTGTCGAGGTTCCAGTTCGTTTTGGTGGCCTGCACTTGGGAAATTGTATGCCCAAACAGCGCAGGACCGAACTCCTCGACCTTATCGCGGTTCCTCTTGCCGAATTGCTGGGCAAGGTCGCCGCTGTAGCTGATCTCGATGACGCGCTTCTCCGGGTTTCTGCCCAGATAGAACGAGGGAAAGGTTTCGGTCACGGTCATAGACTTGCCGTGGCGCGGTGGCATGAATATCATCAGCCGCTTGGTCTTTCCCTCTATGATGCTTTCCAACTTCTCGCACACAAGGTCGAGGTGTCTGGCTCTTTTCCACCTGCCCATGTGAACGTACTGAACATAATCAGCGTAATACCGTCTTGCCAGTTCATTGCGAAGCTCCTCACGGGACGCGGCTTTTTGAGCTTTGGAATAGGAGCGCTTACTCGGAGTCTTCTTCATCGCTCATGCAGGCCAGAGCCTCCCTCAGCTCCTCCTCGCTCAGGTTCTCGTAAGGTCTGGCCTGAACAGAACCATCAAGCGTAACCTTCTGAGTCTGAGAGAACTCCTCTCTACAACGATTGTTGAGCCAGTACATTTGAGCCATTGTATCGGGAACAGCTTTCTTCGTGAGCGTTCTGACCCGGACCGGCTTCTGCTCACCAGTCCGAGGGTCTACGTCAATGACGCTTTCCTTTTCCTGATATTCAAAGCCTACAGCGCGTTCAAACAGAGATTTTTTTACTTTTGCGTCGGCGACTTCTTTTCCGCTCTGACAGGCCGTATTGAACGACGGGTATGTCTGCCGCCAGCGAATGATGGTCCTACGCGAAACGCGGAAGGCGTCGGCAATGTCTTGATCTGTTGCGCCCTTGATAGCAAGTGACCATGCCCAGTCATCGTGGTACGCCGGATTGTACTTTAGAGGCGTAGGCATTTGCTATCACCTACTTCCCTGCCAGATAATCCGCAGCCCAGTATTCAAGGGCCTGCCACTTGTTCTTCGGGCCGATCTCGCCCTCCTTGACCATCTTGTCGAGCGCCTGCGTGATGGTATCAGCAGCCTCTTTGGGGATGGCCGGAGAGCCGAACAGGTTGGGCAACTGCACCCACTCCTGACTTTCATCGAAGTGAAGGTCATCGAACAGGGATTCGGTGCCCTTAATCATGGCGTGGATGGCAGCGCCGGTGTTCTTGACGTTGGCAAACTGCTGATACTTCGTGATGGTTTCGATGAATTCCTCGTGCTGGTCAATATCGGCAACGCCCAGCATATCGGGGCTGAGGGAACCCAGAACCTTCACAAGCTGGTCCAGATCGCGGAGCTGGTGCGGCAGGAAGGTGAACGTGACGTTCTTCCAGTCGAACTCCACCTTCGGGGACAGCAGCTTCTCAAGCTCGGCCATAGGCTCGCCGATGATGTCCTTGCCGATATAGCTTTCCAGCATATCGTCCACATCGTCGATCATCTTGGCAATTTCCTTCAGAGTGGACTGGTCATCAAAGCCACTGATGGCGTTGTGCGCCAACTGCTTTGCAGCCACCTGAGAGCGCCGCAGACCGGTGGTGTCCAGAATGACAAAAAGCTCCGTCAGCACACCGCTGTCCTTTGCAGAGCGGATGCGATGGTGGCCGGAGATAATCTCGATCTTGCCGTCGATGAGTGCGCAGAACGGGAGGCTTTCAAGCTGGCCCCGCTTCTTGATGTTGTCGGTGAGCTGCTTCTGCATCTCAACTTTCATTGAACGGGCGTTGATGTCCTGCTCCCTGAAATCCGTCAGCTTTACCTTGGCAATGACCAGACCGAAACCCATGTCGGCGACCGTTTCATACTTTACGGCTGCGCTGCCGACTTGGTTTTCTCTCGCTGCTTCTGCCATCGTTCTTCCCTCCTATACCATTCCAAAAATGTTTCTTTTGAACTTCTATTGATCAAGTCGCATTCATACGTTAGTCTGTATCCGGATTCCTTGTTAGGAACCCTATTCGTCAATCTCATCAATCCACGATTTTCCTTACTTTCAGCGTATTTTGTCATCTGTACAGTTTTCAGGCACCTTGCTTTTTTCAATTCAAGTTCCGTACATATCATTGAAAGGGTCTCATGTGTTTGGGCATACATAACCAACATTCGCCCGATGCGAAATCTCATATGTGGAGCAGACATACCATATTGCAAAAAAACGGCATCTGTTGTATGCTTTCCAAAGGCTCCCATTGTCAAGCCTGATTTATCAATGCCCATGACCCCTGCAATCATGCCGTCTATAAACAAGCCAAAATTCGCAATACTGGTCGATGCCGTGCCTGTGAAGTTGTGAGTCCAGAGTTTTCTGTAATACTCTGCTTCCGGGCGTTTGATTTGCTGAATCCAAACATTGCACGACTTTGTAATCTCATAGTCACGCGGCAGGATGCTGCAATCCAGTGGCTCCAGCTTGCCCTCGTTCGGGCGGGTAATCATTTTACCCTCGGCAAGCATGGTCGCCTCATCCGGGCGGTTGGTAGTCAGGTACACGTTGATGCCGTCACGCACACCATACCGGGCAAAGACAGGATGCCCGGCAGTGAGGCCCGGTGCGTTCTCCTCGTAGCACATCAGAAGGCACTTTGCATCGTTCATCTTGTCGTACAGATCGTTCAGCCCGGTCTTGGGGTCGAAGATGCCGTACTCAGGTTCTTTCCACGTCATACGCCCGCCGGTGTCATACCACTTCTCGAATCCAGCGGCATAGGTGGGCGGATTGGCAACCACAAGGCAGTGGGGGTCATCGTAGCACTCCTCAAGATGCTTCCACATATCCAGCGAGCGATAGCTCATGCCGTGCAAGGACTGCTTAGCCCTGTCAAGCTGTGCGCGGATTTCCGCCAGATGCTCTTCCTTGCGGTATTCCAAATCGCGCAAAAGCTCATAGCCATACTCTTGACTTGCAGTTCTGGAAGATTTCAAATACTTCCACGCATACAGGGCGACCGCCGGGTCCAGAAGCTCCTCATTGGTGAAGCCGTCCGCTCTGATTTCCAGCTCCTCAAGGGACTGCCCTGTGATGGCATAGCCCATGATGGAGGTGAACATCGACACATCACTGGCCTCGATCTCGCTGGGCTTGTACCCACACTGCGCCGCAATATGCGACATGGCGAAAGCGCCGGCGCACGGCTCAACGAACCGTGTATAACCCTGCTTGCGGGCGTTTTTTAAAAGAACAGCGATAAATCGTTGCTCTACCGGGGTCAGTGTTCCTCCAACAAAGAACGCTCCCGGATTCTGAAACATAGCCATATCTATACCCTCTCGCAACAATAAAAAGACTGCCACACAGCGTGTGGCAGTCAATAATTTATATTTTTATGAAATCAAAGCGGAAATTTCTTCCAATTCGCATTCTTCAGCTTTATATGGGTTAAAGTTTTCCAATCCCGCCTTGAGCGCTAAATCCATGAGAATTTCAATCGGGTAACACCCGGTTTTCTTGCTTTCAGCCTTCAAGAATTTATTTAACTTTTCAATGTTTCCCATCGAATTTACCCCCTTCTTGTCATTATCATATCAAACCCACAACCCATGTCAATCATTATAACCAAATTGACTTTAATTTTTTCGTGGAAATGTATAAATATTAGGAGAGCAGCAAAATGAATGTGCGTACAATGACCGGAAAAGAAACTTTTATATGCTCTGGAAAAGCCCTTTCAATAACAGTAGAGGATTTTTGGGCATGGAACTCGTCAAATTTGTTAAGCAACACCTTGCGAGGAGCATTGGCGGAGTATATTGTCGCAACCGCCTTGAATCTTGATTTGACTTTCTGTAGAAACGACTGGACTGACTTTGATTTAATATACGGTCTTAAAAAGATAGAAGTCAAATCCTCAGCATATCTGCAAGCATGGGATCAGCAACACTTATCAGAAATCCGTTTTAGCATCGCCCCGTCACGTTCTTGGACATCCGCACAACACTACAATGATATTCAATCTCGTCACTCCGATTTGTACATTTTCTGTTTGTACAAGCATAAAGAGAGAGCATCCGCCAACCCACTTTGTCTTGATCAATGGGATTTTTTTGTTCTTCCGACAGAAGCCATCAATAAACAGCTTGGCAATCAAAAATCTCTTTCTCTGAAGTCATTACTTGCACTGAATCCTATATCAACGAAATATGCTGAGTTAAAAAAGACGGTAGATACACTTTAACAAAAAAGGAGCCGTTCCAAAGAACAGCTCCCTATATGTGGACCGCTGGGGAGGACTCGAACGCTCCAATCTTACGCTCAGAGGCGTATGCTCTAATCCTTTTGAGCTACCAGCGGGTATTACCACATTTTCATCTGGACAACATCAGGCTCAACCGCTTTCTGCGGTTCAGGCTGTTTCGCCCACTTGTTTGGTGACGGGTCAGGCAACTCCTCGATCATTTCTCCTGTTCTCTGAAGCCACCATTCTGCGAACACCAGTCTATGACACCACTCTCCGGGCTTGCGGACATCTTCGTAGCAACAAAGCACCACGGGCTTGCCCATGTCCTCATAATGCTGGAGAATCTGAGCAATCCGCGCCGTCCCCACTCTGTCCATGTGCTGGAAGTAGGGCGGCGTGAACCGCTCCCGGTTGTATTCGTTGAACAGATAACCCGGCGGTGCGATCTCCATGATGTTGCCTGCAAGCGTATACCGAAGGGGGAACTTAGGCGCTCCCCGCGTTATCCCAACGACTGTGTAGTTCCCGGTCTTGAGTTCCGGGTTACTGTACCGGCTGGTGTAAATCATGTGCCTCGCTCCTTCCGTACAAGCTCACCAGAATCTTCACGCCCTCAGCTATCTTTTCATCGAGATCATAGCCGAGCTGCTTGTAGAATCTGCCGTGGACCATGCACTCATACGCTCTTGTCATCGTGGAGGACTGCTCCTTCGTGATGCCGAGCCTGAAGTCCTTTGCAATCCGCAAAGCCCCTTTGAAGTCGCCGTCTGCAACCAGACGTCTGACTTTATCGGATTTTCGTTCCATCTGTCGTACCTCCTGACCTTTTCGGTAAGATTTTGGGCCTATCTTCATTCTAACCCTTTACCTACCGGAGTCAATCGGTTTTGCAATCGGAGCGAAAGTTTTTGGCTTTACAGCTTGATACGAGGCCGGATGTGCCACTCGCGGTTTTTCCGGGGTGACACATCGGTTCACGCTTCGTATCTTACCACAGTGGTAATTGCACTGCAATAGCAACTTTTTTGCAACTTTGCCCAAATTTTAGTCCAACCATCCAAAAATCAGGGCGCTCAACTTGGAAATACCCGCCTTTTGGTCGCGGAACACGGTTGACAAATCGACGTGTTCTTCATCGGCGATCTGCTGCTGAGTCTTGGGTTCAGGGGCAATGTAGAGGTCGTAAATCGTCCGATACCGACGCATTTCCTCCGCACGCTTGGAATGCTCACAGCGGAACTTGTAGTATTCCAGCATACGGTCGATGTGCTGCACGATGATGCGGGTGTGGGCAGCACTCTCCTGAATGCTCCTCACCACCGGGACCCTCACCCTGCCGTCGCTCTGACTCATCAACTCCTCCATCAACTCCTCGAAGTCATCGTCCTCGGAGAGCTGGCTGGCTTCATACACGGCACTCTTGCTATGCTCCACAAAGCAGTGGTAGTTCTGAAGCAGCAGCTTGGTGTTATGCAGGCGCTTGTCCTTGACGGCCTTTCGGTTCCGCTCCGCTTCATGCTGGAACTTTTCAATGGCTGTTTCCGATGCCACCCGTACGATCTCCTGCATCATTTCCGGGGGAATGGTGACGTTCTTGTCTTCCTGTGCCATGTCTAAACCTCCCATCATGGGCTTCGCCCCCGTCCCCGCCCACGAGGAAAGAGGCTTGCCCTGTTTCTTACAGTGTGTTGTACGTTCTGCGCAGGAGTCCCGCCTTATGGGTACTCTCCCATGTGAAATTGCCGCCCGTTACATTGCCGAAGTGACCGTAGGCGGATGTCTGTTCATAGATGGGCAGGCGCAGATTCAGAGCATCAATGATTCCCAGCGGGGTCAGTTCAAAGCAGCGATCTACGGCATTGCAGAGCTTTTCCTCATCCACATTGGCCCCGAACGTATCAATACGCAGGGACACCGGGAGCGCCATGCCGATTGCATAGGCCAACTGGACCTGACACTTGTCGCACAGACCCGATGCCACGACGTTCTTTGCAATATGCCGGGCCATGTATGCTGCACTGCGGTCAACCTTCGTGGGGTCTTTGCCAGAGAATGCCCCGCCGCCGTGGGGAGCATAACCGCCATAGGTGTCCACGATGATCTTCCGCCCGGTCAAGCCGGTGTCTGCCGCAGGGCCACCCTGCACAAAACGCCCGGGGGGATTGATGTACAGGCCGTAGGTGTCGATGTCGAGCCACGGGAGGTGCCGACGTGCTTCCTGCAAAACAGGCGTGATGACATTTTCCACCAGCGGGTGCATCAGCAATGGGAGGCTCCCGTCTGTGTGCTGGGTGGAGATGACGATGGTGTCGATGCGTTGGGGCTTCCCATCCCCATCATATTCCACCGTTACCTGCGTTTTGCCATCCGGCAGGATAAAGGGGATGGTTCCATCCTTGCGGGTCTGGGCGAGCTTGTAGGCCATCTTGTGCGCAAGCATGATGGGCAGGGGCATCAGCTCCGGGGTTTCGTTGCAGGCATAGCCGAACATCATGCCCTGATCGCCGTGGACACCTATGGCGGTTATGCTCATAGCCGAACATCATGCCCTGATCGCCTGCACCGCCAACCTTATCGCTGGTTCCCATCGCAATATCGGGGGACTGCTTGTGGACGGACACCATAACCTTGCAGGTATCGGCATCAAAGCCAGATGCCCCGCCGGTGTAGCCGATGTCACGCAGGACCCGCCGGGCAATGCCCTCAATATCCACATCGACCTTGCTCGTGATCTCGCCTGCAATGAACACCGTGTCGGTGGTGCAGCAGGTCTCACAGGCCACCCGGCCCTCCGAGTCCTTCGCCAGCACTGCATCCAGCACCGCATCAGAGATACGGTCGCACACCTTGTCGGGATGGCCCTCTGTCACAGACTCAGACGTAAACAGCTTTCTCATACCTTTTCCTCCTCGGCATTCTTCTTGTCTTCCTGCTCGTGGCGACATACAGCAGCGGCCTGCAGGAGCCTCATCAGCTCATCCAGACGAACGCTCACCATAACGGGCTTTTCGCTGTGGACAGAGAACGAAACCGTTCCCCGCGTATAGCTGGCGAGCATATTGCACTCTGCCGTACCCATGCTTTCGATGCCAGCCGGTTTGCCATCGACCGCCGCGAAGGTGGTCATGGCGGCGTTCACCGTCATCTGCACACCGTCGGGGATGCCAGACACCTGTGCAGGGACCTTTACGACGTGGCCCATAAGGGGATTCTTACTTTCTTCCATGTGTTCTCCTTTCTCAGAACGGGATGTCATCATCATCGGGCAGCGGGCGGAAATCATCGTTCGTGGGTTCCGGCGCTGCCTGCGGGGTGGAGCCGCTATCTTTCTTGGACTCGCCGAAGAAGACCTGATCGCAGCGAACCTCCGTCCGCTTACGCTTCACCCCGTTTTTTTCGTAGGTGCGTGTGGTAAGGACACCGCTTGCCTCGATACGCTTTCCCTGCTTGAAATACCGGGCGACAAACTCAGCCTTCTTTTCCCACGCCACGCAGTCGATAAAGTCCGTCTGGTCCTTAACGCCGGGCCGGTCAACCGCAACCGTGAACTCCACCACGGGCTTTCCGTTGGGAGTGGTGCGCAGTTCGGGGTCGCGTGTCAAGCGGCCGCTGATGGCAATAATGTTCATAGGGTAGCTCCTTTCATCATCGTAGTAGTCGAGTTCCAGATAGTTCTTCCCGAATGCCGCCCGGAAGTCTGCGACGCTGGCTTTGTGGGCCATCATGTACTTGATCTGCCAGAACTGCTTCAGGGCATCGGAGGTTTCCCTGCACTGGTGCGCCGCATACCGACCGTTCCGATGGCAGCTCTCGCCGCACAGGCCCACCTTCAGGCCATACTTTTCGGACTTATCCCGAAACGGCCCCGGGTAGACGTGGTGCTCCTCCAGCCAACCGGTCTTTCCGCACAGAAAACAGGTTCCGTACCTCATTCGGCATCACCCTTCCGGGCGTTGGGGTTCTCCACCTCCAGCAGGATGCCACCGCATTCCAGACATTCTACCACGATCTTTTCCGGCTCCTCATGGTCGCCGACCTGAACCGTGCCGAAGCCGTTGCAGGCGATTTCCTCTGCCAGATGAGGCTCCAGAATGCTGTCATCCACATGGCGGGGGTCTTCTGCGAGGTAGGCAGAGCCGAGGGCGATGATGCCGTCTGCGGTCTCCGCATAGCAGTGGCCTGCGCTCCGGCTCACCGTCATCCGCTCTCCCACAAGGACTTTGAGGATGCCCCACTGGTCCTTGACGCCGCACTTATCGGGGTTGCGCAGGATGTAGCCCTTGTCATCGCTGATGACCGTGTAGTCAACATCCACGATGCCTTCCGGGAGCTGGGGCGGTTCCTGCTCCACAGGGGACGCAGCATTCTGGCGGCTCTGGGCCGTGTCGAAAAGCGAGGTCTGCCCATCGTCGATGTCCTTCATCACATACTCCATCAGCTCCTCATCCCACACCAGCTTGCGGTTGCCGGAGAGGTTGCCGGTCGTTTTGTCCTTGACCTTGATTTCGGTGCTGATTTCGTGGCTGAAGCTGGGCTTCATCACCTGCACGGTGTCCCCCTCCCGCGTTGCATCGAAGTTCCGTTCCGGAGCCGGGGTCAGTGCCACGCTGATTTTGCAGTTGATAGAGGCGCTGTCGCTCTGGAGCCTGTCCATCTTCTGAAGCAAGCGCTGGAGGGCGCTGTCGAAGTCCATCTTGAAGGCGTTGAAGGTGTCCGCGCTCAGGGACAGCACATACGTTTTGTCGCTCATAGTCATTCTCCTTTACTGTTCATACGGTATATCTGAGATTTCAACGATAACACGCGGGGTGTCGGAGTAGAACTTCCGAACCAGTGCGTCTACGATCTGGGCATCATCGCGGTAGGCAATGCCATTCAGGGCATCGCAGATGATTTTGCCGATGTTGTCGAAATCAGGCTTTCGTGTCGGGCGTATCAGGCGGTCAATCATGGCAAGGTGCTTTTTCCTGCTGACCGATTTCGGAACGGAGAGGAACGCAAAAATTCTCACGCTCAACATGGCGTCATCAGCAAACCGAACCCCGGATTGGATTCTGTACTCGGTCTTTACGAGGTTTTCGTACAGAACCGTGTTTTCCGGGGTTCTGGCTGTCACATAGCCGCATACGGTTGAGAATTTCGGACGTTCCTTACCTCGCGGCTCCCCGTAGATGCAGAACTGCGTCCTCATTCCCCTGCCGCCTGCTTCGGCTTATCGTTCAGGGTGTACTCCAGATAGTATTCGTAGCTTTTCTTGCCCGGACGGAGCTGCTTGCCCTGCCGGACGGTGTAGTCGTTCTTTACGAGGATGGCAGCTACCGTCAGCCGGTCCTCAACGCTTGCGATGATAACTTTATCCATCGTTTCCCTCCAAAAAGTTCTTCATCTCGTCAAATCTGCGGGCCGCTTCTGCCTTTCTCCACGACCGACCCGTGAACTGCATCGGATAGCACATTTCAAAGATGCGGTCATAGATGCGGGTGTAGCGGATGTCCGCAGATTCTTTCATTTCAGTCATGCTCAGGTTCGTGGTGAGGATGATGGGAAGCTTTGCTCTGTACCGGCTGTCCACGATGTCGTAGACCTTTTCCAGTGCAAAGTCCGTGCTGCGTTCAGCGCCGAGATCATCAATGATGAGCAGCTTTGCCCTGTTCAGCCGGGCAATCAAGGCGCTGTCATCCTCACTGAAGCCCTGCATGGTTTCCAGCAGCTTCACAAACGAGGTCATCACCACCGGGACCCGCAGACTCAGAAGATGGTTTGCAATACAGGCTGCTGCAAACGTCTTGCCCGTTCCGACTCCGCCGTAGAACAAAAGCCCCTGATTCTTTGCCAGCATTTCGTCGAAGTGCTTCGCATACCGCAGGCAGAGCTTCAGGTTGTAGGCATTGTCTTTGGTCTGCTGGAACCCGTCAAAGCTGATGTCCCGCAGGCGTTCGTCCATGAGGCTTTGCTGTTTCAGCGCTTGTGCTGCCCGCATTTCCCGGTCCTGCATGAGCATCTGTTCTTCCTGCTTCCGCCGTTCTGCCCGGCAACGGCAGGACACCGGCATTTTGACCCGGACTTTCTTCTTAGGGTCAAACGGAACGGCTTTCAAATCGGGCATATTGACCTCTACCTGCCGACGGGTGTGGCAGTTCCCGCAGACGAGGAACCCTTCATCGTCGTAATAGTCGCCGTTCTCCGGCTGATTTGCCGCCTGTGCCTGACGTACAACGCCTTGCAGCAGGCCGTCAAACTCACCCATTCTGCTCACCCCACTCTCTGAACGGATTATCCTCAGCCGGTGCTGCCTCGCTTACGCTTTGCTGAAGTAGGCCCGGTTTCTTTTCTTTGACCCGGTCTACGACCCAGCAGAGGATGGCGCGGTAGTCGTCCTTGTAGGTCTTTCCTCGTGCGCCCTTGTAGTTATCAAGCTCCACAATGCAGGCATCCGCAAATGCTTTGCCGTACAGTTTCACGAGCCGGTCGTAGTTCGCTTCGCTCATCTTCACGAACTCTGCATAGGATTTCTTATCGGGTTTCGGCTTTGCAGGCGGCTTGACTTCTGGCTCCACAGGAAGTCCCATCTGTTCCGGCTCTGGGGCTTTCGATGCAGGCTTTGCGGCTTCACGCTCCATCCGACGAGCTTTTCGCTTTCGTTCAGCATCCAGCCTGCGGTTTTTCTGGAGCTTATACCACTGCTCCTGCCATGTGTCCCAGTCATGGATGTAAAAGCCGTCGGCCGCCACATCAATCCAACCGGTGTCCACAAGGGCTTGAACCACTTTGCCCATGTCGAGCTGGCAGTCCTCTCCGCAGCCGTACAGGTATCGGCTCAGGACTTCGAGGTCGGCATCTTTGACCAGCCCGGTCTCATCGGCGTTCTTCATGCCCCAGAACCACAGGAAGTTCAGGATGCCGAGGGCTTCAAACTTGGAACACCCGACGGCGCGGTATAATCTACGGAGCTTCGTACCGTCCACCTCCTGATGTACGCTTATCCACGGCATCCCCTCACCTTCCTTTTCCGCCGGTGGCTTTATTCTTCGGCTGCACCGTCATTCTTGGTGTCTTCCTCAGCTTCCAGCTCCGCCTTGTGGGCTGTGCAGATTTCGACCAGCCGCTCGACCACCTTGTTGTAGGTGGACATCTTCATGCCGGTCGTAGAGGTCATCCCCATCTCCTCGATGATGGACTTGACCACGGCGTTGCCCTTGTCCTTGCCGAAGTTCGCCTGCGCCGCCTTGAAGAGCTGCTGGCGCTGCTCCTGCGAGATGACCGGGTCTTCTTCCTCAGTGGGCTGTTCTTCCGGCTTCTGGTCATCCAGCTCCTTGTAATCCACCGGGATAGCGCCAGAGGCAACCATTTCGTCTTCCGAGTAGACTCCCTCGTAATCTTTCGGGAAAGCGTCTCTCACGCACTGGCTGATGGCGACCTTGTTGATCATCGAAGCAGGCTTGTCCTTCCAGTTGGCCTGCCCCTTGTTGTACTCGGAGAAAGCCACCTCCTTGAACGCCGTGCGTTCTTTGCCGTTGCGCATGAAGTACACCCGGCACCAGCCGCCGACCAGAGATTCGCCCGGATAGAGGCAGCAGCCCTCTTTCTGGAAAATCTGGTCGCCGCGCAGGACGGTGATGCCGTCCTGCTTAAACAGGTAGTCGGGGTGTTCAAATGCCCGGCGCATATAGGCTCCCTTACCCACAACGAGCTGTGCAGGCTTGTCGCCAAACTTGATGCAGTAGACCTCACCAGAGACCATCGGGTTCAGCTTGAGCATTTTGCAGGTGTTCATAAAGAACACGATTTCCTGATTGGTAATCTTGTTTGCATCGCCAGTGACCAGATAACGCTTAACGAAATCCAGATCGAGGTCAACTTTGGTTCCCATAACCTCGTAGCTTACGGACAGCGCATTGGTTTCAGCTTTGCTCATTGCCGTGGACATCTCACATATCTCCTTTCGCGGATTCAACATAACGAGCGGTATATCCGCCTGTAGATTTAATTCTGCCGTTGCATACAGCCGACAGGTTCCCCTGATGGACACCGAGAACACGCGCAGCTTCGTTCGCACTGTCGAACCGCATCGCCACCCCGGTAGAAATGCAAATAACTTCAACCGGCTTGCTACTCTTTTCGATATGTGCGACCACGCCACGTCTCTGAACTGATTGGAGGTTTTCAGCGGCCTTGACCTTGGTTTTCTCCTTCAATCCATGTCGGTAGGCATGGAGAATGTTTTGGCTTGCTGTACACCATTCCAGATTTTCGACACGGTTGTTCAGCTTGTTTCCGTCAATGTGGTTGATTTGCGGCAGGGCTTCAGGGTTCGGCAGAAATTGTTCTGCGACCAACCGGTGAACTGTAAGCGTCTTCCGCCCTCCGTTGTGCCGAAGTTTAACTGACGGATACCCGCATGAGTTGGGAGCCGCAAAAAGAATCTTCCCGTCGTTCCTTTTGACTCGTCCAAACGAGCTAACTTCGTACCGGTCATCGTAACCAGCAATCGGTTTCCAGATTTCTGTTGAGCAGTCCATGGACTTACCCCCTGAAGCTCATTTTTGCGACCTGACGGTAGGTGATGCCGGGAATCTCGATCTGGCCCTTCGAGGCGCGGATGAGGCGCATAACAGCGGCCTGATCGACCGGGCGGAGTTCAACGCCAGCCACCGCCAGCGGAACCGTCTTCGGGTCAATCTCAACGATTTCCCAGTCTTTCGAGGTGCTGACACCAGAGACCTTCGGTGTGGCCGTTGCGGGTACTACCGCATAGCTTGCCGCATCATCCATGATGGCAGCTTCCTCAAAAGCGGCGAAGACGGTCAAGCAGGTGATG
>OQWI01000889.1_pt1 | contig 13475 bp, 9 predicted proteins | sample 1691551 | NCBI WGS metagenome assembly OQWI01 (sample SAMN03418259, study PRJEB22391) | human gut metagenome | biome: human-gut; feature: organic feature; material: feces | host: Homo sapiens | place: Tanzania | collected 2013-01
CCGATGCCCAGGTGGACGAGGCCCGCAGGGCGCTGGAAGGCGTCGCGGGCGGTGTCGAAGCTGGTGACCGGGGTGTTGGCCCAGAACACTGCGTAGTGGTCGCGGCGCTCGCGGTACTCGGTCTTATGGTAGATGGCGCTGCCCACGACCTCCACTTCGCCGGTGGAGAAGTTGCGCTGGAAGTTGGAGCTGTCGTCCATGGCGTCCCACAGGCAGAACTCCACATAGCTGAACACATCTAGCGTGCGGGGGGCGTCGGTCTTGTTTTCCAGCGTCAGGCGGTCGATCTCGCAGGCGTCGCCGCGCGGGACGAACAGCTCCTGCTGGGCGCGGATGCCGTTCTTCTCACCGGTCAGGATGGTGTAGCCCAGGCCGTGGCGGCAGCTGTAAGCGTCCAGTTCGGTCTTGGTGGGCTGCCAGCCGGGGTTCCAGATCGTGCCGCCGTCGTTGATGTAGATGCGGTGGCCGTCCATATCCAGCGGAGAGTTGTTGTAGCGGTAACGGGTGATGCGGCGCAGCCGCGCATCCCGGTAAAAGCTGTAGCCGCCGCCGGTGTTGGACACCAGACTGAAGAAGTCCTCGCTGCCCAGATAGTTGATCCAGGGCAGGGGCGTGCGGGGCGTGTCGATCACGTATTCCCGATGCACATCATCAAAATGTCCGAATTTCATACGATCAGTTCCTCCTTTGCAAAAACAGGAAACGCGCTGCAACCATCAGAAATGCGAAAACGATTAAGAACGCGCTGCAAGAAAAGAGAGAACGATTACGTTGCTTTAAGGATAACCGATTCCACAGCGAAATTCAAGTGGTTTTATGAAATATACAACGTACCGGACAGGAAGCGGATTTCGGCGGAATTGTAAGAATTTTGTAATGATTTTGAAGAGAGAACGAGCTTTTTTCATGTGAAGCAGGCGGGGGTGGGGAAGCGCTGCGCCTTCTGGAACCGGCCCACAGGCTCCAAACCGGGAAAGAAAATCCCCATTATAAAGTAATAATAAGATCCTGCCAGAATGTCCCCGCTGATACGAAAGCAGGAAGCGAAAAAATATTCGAAAATGAGCGAAAGGGAGCGAAAATGGAGCAAACTGCATAATTTGATGCGCCGAAAATCGAACAAACCGCCAAAATCATGGCAATCGACACAAAAGATTTTCGTTTGCGCTTGATTTTTGGTGCGAAATGCGCTATATTGAAGTTGCGAAAACGATTTAGGATTCGTTCAGAACCAATCGGTTCCTGAGAGGAGGACGACGAAATGTCATCCCTGAAAGATCTGGCGCAGGAATGCGGGGTCTCGGTGGCCACGGTGAGCAAGGCGCTCAATGGCCAGTCGGATATCTCCGAAGCCACCCGCACCCGTGTTCGGGAGGCGGCCCGCCGGATGGGCTATGTTCCCAATATGGCGGCCCGCTCCATGAAGACCAACCGTACTTATAACATCGGCGTCCTGTTCGTGGACGAACGGCAGAGCGGCCTGGCACACGAATACTTCTCCGCTGTGCTGGACAGCTTCAAAGTCCGGGTCGAGCAGCTGGGTTACGATATCACCTTTATCAACCGGAACCTCGGCGGCAAGACGATGACCTATCTGGAGCACTGCCACTACCGCGGGGTGGACGGAGCCGTGATCGCCTGTGTGGATTTCACAGACCCGCAGGTGATCGAGCTGGTGAACAGCGATGTGCCGGTCGTCACGATCGACCACGTGTTCAACAACCGGATGGCAGTCCTTTCGGATAACGTGGCTGGCCTTTCGGCGCTGGTCCGCACGGCATACAGCCAGGGCCACCGCCGCATCGCTTTCATCCATGGCGAGCGGACCGCCGTTACCGAGAACCGTCTGGCGGGCTTCTACAAGAGCTGCGATGAGCTGGGGCTGGAAGTTCCGGATGTGTATGTGCGGGAGGGCATCTACCACGACGCCGCCCGCTGCGCACAGGAAACGAAAGCCCTGCTGGCGCTTCCGCAGCGGCCCACCTGCATCCTCTTCCCCGATGACTTCTCTGCCATGGGCGGCTACAATGCCATCGCGGAGGCGGGGCTGAGCATCCCGGAGGACATCTCCGTGATGGGCTACGACGGCATCTACCTCTCCCGCGTCATGAAGCCGCAGCTGGCGACCTACCAGCAGAACACCATGATGCTGGGGCGCACCGCCGCAGACAAGCTGGTGCAGATGATCGAGCACCCGCGTGTGACACTGGCCGAGCAGCTGCTCGTGACCGGCAAGCTGCTGGAAGGCGACTCCGTCGGCCGACCGGCCCAAACGTAGTTCCTCGGCTCCGGGCGGACCGGAGCTTTGATAAAACAAAACGGATTTCGTTTGCATGAGAACCATTGAAGGAGGTTTTCTACTATGAGAAAGATTTCGCGTCGTAATTTCCTGGTCGCTTCTGGTGCAGTCGCCATCACCGCAGCGCTTTCTGCATGCGGCGGCAGTTCTTCCACTGCCAGCTCGACCGCAGCCTCCTCTGCAGCCGCTTCTTCTGCCGCAGCCGGGCCTGCCGCACAGGGCAAGGTCCTGAACATCTGGTGCTGGAACGACGAATTCCAGAGCCGCTTCAACGATTATTACCCCGAAGTCTCCGCCATCGCATCGGATAAGTCCACCACCACCCTGAAGGATGGCACGACCGTGAAGTGGACCATCAATGCCAACGAGAACAACAACTATCAGAACAAGCTGGACGAGGCCCTGCTGAGCCAGGACTCCGCAGCCGATGATGATAAGATCGATATCTTCCTGATCGAGGCCGACTACGCGCTGAAGTATGTCGATTCCGATTACGTTCTGGATGTCAAGAAGGACATCGGCCTGACCGACGCCGACCTGGCGGGTCAGTATCAGTACACCAAGGACATCGTCACCGTCGATGGCAGCCAGCGTGGCACCACCTGGCAGGCGACGCCGGGCCTGTTCGCATACCGCCGCAGCATCGCAAAGGATGTTCTGGGCACCGATGATCCCACCGAAGTCCAGACCTGCCTGTCCGATTGGGACAAGTTCAACGACGTCGCCGCACAGGCATCCGCCAAGGGCTACAAGATGCTGTCCGGCTTCGATGACGCATACCGCACCTTCTCCAACAACGTGGCAGCGCCCTGGGTCACCGGCACCACCGTCACCGTCGATGAGAACATCATGAAGTGGGTCGATCAGACCAAGGAGTACACCGATAAGGGTTACAACAACAAGTCCAGCCTGTGGGACAGCCAGTGGGCATCCGACCAGGGCCCCAACGGCAAGGTCTTCGGCTTCTTCTACTCCACCTGGGGCATCAACTTCACCCTGCTGGGCAACTCTCTGGAGACGCCTACTTCTGAGGGCGGCAAGGAAGAGGTCGGCAACGGCATCTACGGTGACTACGCAGTCTGCGAAGGCCCTCAGCCGTATTACTGGGGCGGCACCTGGATCTGCGGCGCAGCCGGCAGCGACAACCTCGACACCATCAAGGATGTCATGCAGAAGCTGACCTGCGATGAGGCCATCATGAAGCAGATCACCCTGGATACCCAGGACTACACCAACAACGAAAAGGCCATGGAAGAGATCGCCAGCAGCGATTACAAGTCCGACTTCCTGGGCGGCCAGAACCACATCGCGCTGTTCGCAGAGGCAGCCAAGAAGATCGATATGTCCAACGCCGGCCCGTATGACCAGGGCCTGAACGAGAGCTTCCAGACCGCCTTCAAGGATTACTTCACCGGCAACGTGGATGAAGATACCGCAAAGGCAAACTTCGAGACCGCCATCAAGGAGAAGTATCCGGAGCTGACCGACGTTGTCTGGCCCGCATAAGGCAGACACACTCGCACACAACTGAGATCAAGGGGGCGGGCCGGGCGCAGTGCCCCGCCCGCTCCCTTTTTTCCTGAAACACCCGTCAGGAGGCAGTCACATGGGAGAGAAAACAAAAAAGAAAGGGTCGATCAGCTACGCGAAATGGGGCTACATCTTCATCGCACCGTTCTTTCTCATTTTCGCGGTATTTCAGCTGATCCCCCTGGCATCCACCATCTACTACAGCTTCTTTGAATATTACCGCAGCGGTCTGAAGATCATCGGGCCCAACTTTGTGGGCTTGAAAAACTATGCGACCCTGTTTGCAACAGATCTGCCCAAATACTTCGGCAACACTCTGCTGCTCTGGATCATCGGCTTCATCCCGCAGATCGCCATCTCCCTGCTGCTGGCGGCGTGGTTCACCGACCTGCGCCTCAAGCTGAAGGGCCAGACCTTCTTCAAGACGGTCATCTACATGCCCAACCTGATCATGGCATCGGCGTTCGCCATGCTGTTCTTCGCCCTCTTCTCGGACAACGGCCCCGTCAATGCGGCGCTGATGGGCATGGGCATCCTCAAACAGCCGTTCAGCTTCCTGAACACGGTCTGGGGCAACCGCGGTCTGATCGGCCTGATGAACTTCCTGATGTGGTTCGGCAACACCACCATCATGCTGATGGCCGCCATCATGGGCGTGGACCCCACCCTGTATGAGGCCGCCGAGCTGGATGGCTGCACCCCGAACCAGATGTTCTGGAAAATCACCATCCCGCTCATCCGCCCCATCCTCGTTTATGTCATGATCACCTCGATGATCGGCGGCTTGCAGATGTTCGATGTGCCGCAGATCCTGACCAACGGCAAGGGCGGCCCGGACCGCACCTCCACCACCATGATCATGTACCTGAACAACCACCTGTTCAGCAAGAACTACGGCATGGCCGGTGCAGTATCTGTGGTGCTGTTCCTTGTGTGTGCAGTGCTGTGCGTCGTCGTGTACTTCTCGCTGACCAAGGAAGATGACGGCCTGACCAAGACCCAGCGCAAGGAACTGAAAGCAGCCAAAAAGGCTGCTGCCAAAGGAGGGAAATAAGTATGGCACATACGCCTAAAAACCAGTCCGAAAAGGCGATTTTGACCGCTCGCCGTGCGTGGTGCTATCTGGTGCTGGTGCTGATCAGCTTTCTGTGCCTGTTCTTCTTCTATGTGCTGATCATCAACTCCACCCGCACCCACTTCGAAATTCAAAAGGGCTTCTCGCTGATGCCGGGCAAGTCCATCATCACAAACTTCCGCAACGTGCTTACGGATGCCAACATCCCTGTGGTAAGCGGCATCCGCAACAGCCTGCTGGTGTCTGCCTGCTCGGCAGCGCTCAGCGTCTACTTCTCGGCACTGACAGCCTACGGCATCTACGCCTATAACTTCAAGTTCAAAAAGGCCGCCTTTGCCCTGATCCTGCTCATCATGACCATGCCCACACAGGTGTCCGCACTGGGCTTTCTGCAGTTGATCTCCAAGATGGGCCTGAAAAACAGCTTCATCCCCCTGATCGTCCCCAGCATTGCAGCACCTACCGTGTTCTTCTTCATGAAGCAGTATCTGGACGCTTCCCTTCCCATGGAGATCGTGGAGGCTGCCCGCATTGACGGCGCAGGCGAGTTCTATACCTTTAATAAGATCGTGCTGCCCATCATGAAGCCGGCTCTGGCTGTGCAGGCCATCTTCTCCTTCGTGGCCAGCTGGAACAACTACTTCATCCCGGCTCTGGTGCTGGACACCGCCGACAAAAAGACCCTGCCTATCCTGATCGCCCAGCTGCGCAGCGCGGACTTCCTGAAGTTCGATATGGGCAAGGTGTACATGATGGTGGCCATCGCCATTCTGCCGGTCATCATCGTCTACCTGCTGCTGTCCAAGTTCATCGTCCGCGGCGTTGCACTTGGCGGTGTTAAGGGCTAAAATTCAGACCGCGGCCTGCGGCCGAAACAGGGAGGAATTTTTGGCGCAGCGGTCTGCAAGACGCGAGACCCGCCCAAGGGTCGAAGCGGATGCAGGGCACTGCAAGAGGGCACTGATGCCCCTGCCCGGAGCAGAAAACGTCAGAACCCGATACGAACGACTATTTTATTTTGATTTATTACTAATTGTAAAGAAGGGCTTGAAACATGAAAGATATCAAAAAATATCAGGGTGTCATCCCTGCCTTTTACGCCTGCTATGACGCAGAGGGCAACATCTCGGTGGAGGGGGTCAAGGCGCTGACCCGCCACCTGATCGCCAAGGGCGTCAAGGGCGTGTATGTGGGCGGCTCCTCCGGCGAGTGCATCTACCAGCACGTCGAGGAGCGCAAGACGGTGCTGGAAGCCGTGATGAGCGAAGCCAAGGGCAAGCTGACCGTGATCGCCCACGTTGGCTGCAACAACACCGCCGACAGCATGGAGCTGGCTCGCCACGCCGAGAGCGTGGGCGTGGACGCCATTGCCTCCATCCCGCCCATCTACTTCCACCTGCCGGAGTACGCCATTGCCAAGTACTGGAACGATATGTCCGCTGCAGCACCCAACACCGAGTTCGTCATCTACAACATTCCGCAGCTGGCTGGCACGGCGCTGACCATGAGCCTGCTGAACGAGATGCTGAAGAACCCCAACGTGGTGGCTGTGAAGAACAGCTCCATGCCCACGCAGGACATCCAGATGTTCAAGGATGCCGGCATCGCCGCCCGCGGCGAGGGGAACTTTGTGGTATTCAACGGCCCGGACGAGCAGTTCGTTTCCGGCCGCGTCATCGGCGCAGACGGCGGCATCGGCGGCACCTACGCCGTCATGCCCGAGCTGTATCTGGCCATGAACGATCACATCAACAAGGGCGAGATCCAGGAAGCTGTCGGCGGCTCCATGTGGCTCGTCCGGGACGGTAAGATCGTCGTGAATGCAACAGATGATTATTACACCGGACGTGTTTCCCGTACCTGTGTCGGTATTACCTATGACGGGCAGGTTGTGCTGATGGTGCTTGACGGGCGGCAGGAGCCATTCTCTGCAGGCGGCAGTGCCATCGAGATCGCGCAGATCATGCAGGATGCGGGCTGCGTTGCCGCAATGAATCTGGACGGCGGCGGCTCCACGACATTGATCTGCGAAGGCAGGCGCCTCAACAGCGAGGTCAGCAACATGGCCGGGGACAAGACCGAGAACAGGGCCGTCAAGTCAACCATGGGATTTTTCAAAAAAAGATAAATGAACTTCAAGACTTCAGCATCATCACTCTTCGCTCTTCTCACACTGTTCGCCTGCGGAGGAGGCAGCGGCAATGGCGGCAAGGTTGATCCTGACCCAGAGCCGCCTAAACCAGCGGAAACCTTCCTCACAGTTTCAGTCCGGTCCACCGGAGCGGAACTCACATCCTTGACCTCCGACTACAAGGCTGTCAACGAGATTCTGGTCATCAAGTCCAACAAGAACTGGACGACGGAGTCCACCGCTGATTGGGTGAGGATAGAGAAAGGCACAGGTGTGCTTTCCACCCTGATTCTGGACTGGAACATCACCGGAAAAGAGAGGAGTGCCACACTGACCCTCAAGACCGAAGACGGTGCGAAGACCCTAACGATTCCCGTGAGCCAAGGTGTCACAGACAAGATCGGCAAGGCCGACTTCCGCGACATGATTCTTCTTGAATATGACCGTTCGGAAGCCGACTACCGAGGCTATCTGCTCTACGACAAGAACGGGCGGATCCAGTGGCTCTTCGATGCGATATGCGTCGGCAGCGGCCGCTATAATGGCCAGTCTATCGGCGAGGGCGAAGGCCTCGTTCATCTGGACAAGACGATGACCACCAATCTTATGAATGAATATTTCGAGGACGGCAGATTCCTACCCAAGATCAACAAGGTGGTCTCGGGCATCAAGCCTTCTGTTCCCGGAACATTCATTCCAAGGAAGATAGTGCTGACCATCCCGCTGATCGTCAACGACAACTGGGGCGAACTGGACGGCGTGGCACTGCACCCCTCGAACGAGACGGCCGAGGGCAGGGCCGACAGGGCGACGATAGCCAAATGGTTTGTGGACGAATGCCTCAAACGATTCGCAGAGAAGGATTACGAGAATCTCAAACTGATAGGATTCTACTGGCACGAGGAGAACGGCCGCATCTGGGAGGAGAACGGGATGAAGATAGCCAATCATATTCATTCCTATGGACTTAACTTCTACTGGGTGCCTTGGTTCAACGCCTACAACAACACCAAGTGGAAGGAATATGGCTTTGACGCCGCCTGGCTCCAGCCGAACTACCTTTTCTACGAGGATCAATACCCGGACAAGAGCCAGCTCTACAACGCATACGAAAAGGCGACCGCCAACGGGATGTACCTGGAGATGGAGCTTGACAACCTCAGAAAGCTGCAACGCCAGATCGAGTACTGGGATGTCTATGAGGAAAAAGGCGTTCTGGAAAACTGGCCTCTCGTTTACTACGAGAGCGGCTCGATGTTCCCGTCCAGAGAGAACATCTCGGATCCTGACTGGAAAGCGTTCCACGAAAGGGTGGCAAAAGACATCGCCGACAGGCAGAAAAAGTTCTACAACTACGAATAGCGACAACTTGGAAGAATCATATACAAGCACGATGAAACGATTGCTGGCCATCATCATAGCGGCATATTCATTGGTCGGAAGCATCTCTGCCGCAGAGACTTCCGACAATGTGGTCTATAAGGACGACCACGTCCGCTTCACGCTCATCTCCCCAAGGAGCATGAGATTGGAATATTCCCCCGATGGGAAATTCATAGACGGCAAGACTCTTCTTGCCGTGGACAGGGATTATGCTCCCGTAGCCTGTAAGGTAAGGACAGGGGGACAATTCGTTGAGATAAGAACCGACCTCATCACCGTCAGGTACAGGAAAGGCTCCGGAGCCTTTTCTCCGGAGAATCTCAGCATTCAATCATCAAAGGCCAACCCGTTCGGATTCATCTGGAGACCTGAAATGACCCAAAAAGAGAACCTTAAAGGCACACGACACGCCTACGACGCCGTCAAAGGAAGAACCGTGATGTACGGGAAAGACGAAGGGATGAACGTGGATCTTGAGGACGGCATCCTTGCCAGAGACGGCTGGACACTTATTGATGACTCAAAAGGGCCGGTGTTCATCAAAGGCGATGACTGTCAGGGACATCCAATAACGAAAGAATGGATCGAAAGACGTCCTGACAACGGCTCGCAGGACTGGTACTTTCTCTCCTACGGCCACGACTATCAGTCCGCGCTGAAGGATTTCACATCATTCTCCGGACCGATTCCCCTGCTCCCCCGCTACGCGTATGGCAACTGGCACTCGTGGTACTGGCTCTACTCCGACGGAGAGTTCAGAGAGATGATCGACAACTACAGGAAGTACGGCATTCCGGTTGACGTGCTGTGCATTGACATGGACCGCCACATCAACGGCTGGTACGGTTGGGACTGGAATCTGGATCTGTTTCCCGACCCCGCAAAGATGTTCGCCGACTTCCACGCCGACCATCTGAAACTTACGACCAACATGCACATAGACCTTCTTCACAGCAATGAATCCGCATTCGCTCCGATGAAGAAGGATCTCGGGCCGGAACTGGCTCCCGGAGACACGATCACGCTCAATAGGTAAAGAGGACGTTTGCAGGAGGGAAATCGACAAGATGTACGGTCTCGGATGGGATTTTCTGTGGGATGACAACGGGGCTTATGCCGCGCCTGCGGAGTTCCCGTCGATTGACATGAATCTCTGGCGCGGTCATCTTTTCTTTGAGGATAACGCCGCAAGAGGCAAACGTCCTCTTTACCTTGGCCGTTACGGCGGACTCGGCGGCCACCGCTACCCTGCCGGATTCTCCGGAGACACGTTCGCCACATGGGAATCACTTGATTTCCAAACCGTTTACAACACATCATCCGCCAATGTCTGTTTCCTTTGGACGCACGACCTCGGAGGATATCAGAATGAGTGGTGGGATCCGGAGAAGCCGTTCGCCCAGACAGCCAGCTACGACCCGGAACTTCTTTTGAGGTGGATGCAGTTCGGAGCGCTTACCCCCGCGATGAGAAACCAGACAGCAAAACAGATTTCCATCTGTAAATACCCTTGGGAACAACCGCGTGAGTATTTCGAGCCTATCCGTGAGGCTGTAAGGTTCCACTATGCCCTGAATCCGTACATCTATTCGATGAGCCGCAAGGCTTATGAGACCGGAGTCTCTGTCTGCCGTCCGCTCTACTACGAGTGGCCGGAGAGCGAGGAGGCATATTCAAGAAAGAATGAATACCTGTTTGGCGACAATATACTCGTCGCGCCAATCACCGCGCCGAAAGGAGAGAATCGCCTCTCGCTTCTAAGGTTCTGGCTGCCGGAGGGCATGTGGTATGAATGGGTCACAGGCGCAATGCTTGAAGGAGGCAAGGAATATGAAAGGGCCTACGCTCTGAATGAATATCCGATGTTCGTCAAGGCGGGTTCCATCATTCCAATGTACGATGGAACCCAGACAAATCTTGACGGCTGTGATGAGGCAATCACCATAGCCATCACTCCGGGAGAGGAAGACAGCAGGTTCAGTCTCTACGAGGACGACGGGGTGGATCCCGACTATGCCCACAACTTCGCCACGACAGAAATCACCTCCTCCCGGCACGGGAATATTCATAAGATTGTGATCGGCGGGCGAAAAGGCTCTTACAGGAATATGCCATCGGACAGGAACTTCCGCCTTAAACTGCTTTCCGCGGCTTGCCCGAAATCAGTGAAGATCAACGGGAAATCCGTCAAATGGTCATTCGACGGAATGGACATCGCCGTCATGGTTGATGTTCCCGAGACCTGCTGTGACACCGAGAAGGTCGTGGAGATTGAATATTCAGAGAACACCACCGTCCTCGACGGACTTAAGGGAGCGGCGAAACGCAGCTACGAGGCCATCTACGACCTCAAGCGGAACCACGAGGATTTCACCTACTTCTTCCCGGACTATATGGCACGTGTCTATACCATCAGGGAAGCGCTTTATTACCATCCGGAAAGGATGGACGAACTTGTGGAAGGCTTCTGGAAAGACTTCGGTTCTGTGATCGACAGGCTTTCCGCCATTCCGCTCAAGCCGGTTTACATCAAACGCTATAAATCATTCTTTGAATAACTAACATGAAAACGATCAGACAAATTCTCATCGCGGTTCTTGTACTGCTTGCGGTATGCGGAAGCGCTGACGCAAAGAAAATCAAGAAGATCACGGCAAGCGATGTCGTGCTGTTCTACGCCGGCGGGGAGCTGGGCAACTACTATGACCAGAAATATGCCGCCGACTATGTCTCCTACGTGGACCGTGGCGGTGAGGAGCACTGGCTTTTCGACGGATTCCTGCTCCTGCAGATCTGGGACACCAAGGTCGAGAACGCATCAGAGGTGACTTTCACCCCTGGAATGAAGGACGGCAACGGCAACTGGCTGCCTTCGGCCAACCAGGCGGACTGGAAGAAACTCGTTGATTACTATTTTTCTGAAGGAAACTGCATCGACGCCATCGACAAGGCTGTGGGAGAGGCTGCGAAACGCCTCGGAAAGCCTGCGGAAAAGAGACAGATAATCATCTCGATTCCGGATCCGATGCCATACCGTCAGTCGATGACAAAGAAAGGCGGGACAACCTACTGGGGTCTCATTGACGGAAAGGTCACGGACTTCTCCGACGAAAGCGACAGGGCCGCGGCCTGCAAATGGTTTGTGGACGAGGTTCTCAAGGCCTACAAGTCAAAGAAGTACGAGAACGTGGAGCTGGCCGGATTCTATTGGATCACCGAGGAGTTTCTGGACAAGAGTCCGCTACTGCCTATGGTCTCCGAGTACGTTCACTCCAAGGGCTACCCTATCACCTGGATCCCTTACTTCCAGGCTCCGGGCTACACCGAGTGGAGGGAGAAAGGCTTCGATCTGGCTTGGTACCAGCCGAACTACTTCTTCTACAACGTACCCGAGTCCCAGATCAAGACAGCCTGCGAGCAGGCTCAGGCCAACGGAATGGGAATGGAGATGGAACTCGACGAAAGGGCTTCCGTGAAGCCTCTTTGGGGCGACAAGAGCCTGGACTACAAACTGAGGGCATACATGAAGACCTTCAAGGAGTGTGGCGCATGGGCTAATTGCCAATTGGCTTACTATCAAGACACCCACGCCGTCCGTCACCTCAAGGACTCCTCAGATCCTCGTGACGTTGAGCTCTACCAGGATCTCTGCGATTTCATCGCCAAGCGTCCGTACAGAAACAAGTAAGAAGCCTTGGTGCGTAAATGTTAACCTTTTACGCACCAGACAACAAATTTAATGTGCTCGTACGCCAGACAAGGCTATTTACGCACCAATTAGATTACAATGAGAAAGATACTGATAATGATGTTCGCGGCGGCGCTGGCTTTTCAGGCCATCGCCCAGGACCGCCGGGTGGAGGCGAACACTGTCAACGCCGTGAACGCCAACTGGCCGTTCAAGTTCGGAGGGCCGTACTACAGCCACATATTCATCGACAAGATCTACAAGGACAGCGACGTGGTGATCCCTTGCCAGTCTGTGTTCGACGTGCAGATCGCCGCGCGCCTTGGTTTCAAGTTCATCGAAGGAAATGTCCACAAGACGGCCACTCCTGGCAAGTACATCGTGATGCACGGAGCGCGCGGCAAACTTGGAGGACAGGTGATGCGCCTTGACGGAAGCAGCGCGGAGGATGTTGTGATCAGCGAGACCTCGTTCGAGGATCTGATGACCAAGTTCGTCTACCGGTCGAAGTACGCGAAGTACCGCACCCACATCACCTCTTTGGAGGAGTTCCTGACCGAATGCCGCCGCAACAACATAGCCCCGATGATCCAGCACGTTGACGAGCAGGAAGTTGAGATCATCAAATCCTATATGGGCAACAACTTCATAATGTACTGGGGCTACCGCGAGGAATTCTCAGGGCCTATCCTTGAATATTGGGGTTACAAGACCAAGGAGGAGATCCTTGGCAGATGCCGGTTCATCGGTGACGGAGCCCCGTATATGTACTGTATGGGCAACACCCACGATTTCACGGACGAGCAACTGGCCGACATCTGCAAGGAGGTCCACAAGCTCGGCTGCTACATCGGATTCGCCGGATCCTATGAGGACAGGGCAAGATCCGAGAAGATGCTCGCCCTCGGAATGGACTTTTCGGCATCGGGCTGCGAGATCAACGAGATCACGACAGGAAACCTCTGCAATCTGACAGCGGATCTGTGCTTTGATGACTTCAAGACTAACGGCAAGACTGTGGATTACGTCTTGAGACTCGCCAAAGGCCAGACTATTAAGCCGGGCATCGAACTCGGCAAGGAATTTCTTTCCGGAGGCAGCCTGCACATAATGTTCAAGGGCAAGATCAAGGTCGATATGGGCGACTACATCCACACCGAGTACGAGTCCGACGGCTCCCGCTCCACGTGGATCAGTACCTATTTCCTTGATCAGGCCCCGACCTTCACCATCACGGCCACCGAACCTACCGAGATCCTCACGATGACCTACAAGGCATCGAAAATGTAATTCTATCAACCATCACACAATCAAAGCATTATGAAAGCGACAGACAACCAGATCATAAAGAAGGCGGCGGCATTGCTGT
>OQWI01000891.1_pt1 | contig 13458 bp, 9 predicted proteins | sample 1691551 | NCBI WGS metagenome assembly OQWI01 (sample SAMN03418259, study PRJEB22391) | human gut metagenome | biome: human-gut; feature: organic feature; material: feces | host: Homo sapiens | place: Tanzania | collected 2013-01
CGACCCCATCGAGCGCGGCTGCGGGGGTGAAGCTGACATGGCTGCCCTCGCCCTGGAGCAGCGCGCCGGGCTGGAAGTGCATCCATGTGTAGTAGGTCTGGGCGCCCATGGAGAAGCCCAGCTGGCCCCATCGGCCACGGTCGGTGAGCGGCGTGATGCCCTCGAAGATGGTGACGCCCACCTCGGAAGATCCGGAGCCACGGGTGTGGAGTCCGGATGAACTGTTGGCGTCGGAACCTATCTTGCTGTCGGTCGATGTGTAGGCGTACCACACCGTGGGGAGTATGGGCGCCAGGGCTGCAGCCCTGGTATAGGTCGAGGGGAGGAAGGGCGAGGTGACATAGACGCGCTCGACCTCCTGCTGGTTGGCGAAGACGGTCTCGCGGGTCTTCAGGAGCTGGTTGTCGGTGGAGTCGTAGACAGCCACGTGGGTCTCGCCCTTATGGGTGGTGACCACGATGCGTTGCTGGTTGACAATGATGGTGGTGTCTCTGCCGGTCTGGGCGGCTGCCATGAGCCATGCCAACGATGCGCATAGCAAAACGGATAATCTTTTCATATACCTTATTATATATAGTGGTTGTTTCAATGTTGTCGTTTATGGTAATAACGTATGAAAGTGGTGATTGTGACATGGGAAACGCAGTTTTTTGGGCTGTTTATGGTTAAATATCATTAAAGGGATATACAAAAGGTGCTTTTCTTGCGTCATATATGTAAGATTTAATAACTTTGTGGAATAATATCGTGATAATTAAGATGAACAGAAGTAAAACAACCGTGCTGACGCTCGCCCTTGGAGCCCTGTTGATGACAGGTTGTGTCAGCAAAAAGAATTTAGAGAGTTGTCAGGCAGAACTGAAGAACTGCCAGACAGAGAACAGAGAGTTGACCGGCAGCTACCAGAACACCAAGGAGCAGTTGGCTGCCGCCCAGGCTCGCGTGGCAAGTCTCAGCGACCAGCTGGCAGAGCAGCAGAAAGCCTACAAGGCTCTGCAGCAGAGTCTGGACAAGAGTCTGGCCAATACCAGTGCCAACAGCGTGAACATCTCTAAGTTGGTGGACCAGATCAATGAGAGCAACCAGTATATCCGTCACCTGGTAGAGGTGAAGAGCAAGAGCGACTCGCTCAATATGGTGCTCACCAACAATCTGACCCGCTCGCTGAGCAAGGAAGAGCTCAAGGAGGTGGATGTGCAGGTGCTCAAGGGCGTGGTATATATCTCACTCGCCGACAATATGCTCTACAAGAGCGGTTCGTATGAAATCAGCGAGCGCGCCGAGGAGACTCTGAGCAAGATAGCCAAGATCATCATGGACTATAAGGACTATGACGTTCTGATAGAGGGTAACACCGACAACGTGCCTGTGAACACCAAGGCTGCTTCGATGAAGAATATCCGCAACAACTGGGACCTCTCTGCCCTTCGCGCATCATCAGTGGTACAGTATCTGCAGAACAGATTTGGTGTAGCGCCCAAGCGTCTTACCGCCGGTGGTCGTGGAGAGTATAACCCCGTGGCCAGCAATGACACCGAGGTGGGCAAGCAGCGCAACCGCCGCACCCAGATTATCATCACTCCGAAGCTCGACCAGTTTATGGACCTCATCGACAAGGCGCCTGAGAGCGAGAAGTAAGTCGGGAGAACATAGAAACATACAGGAAACTCACCCTAACCATCCCTGCGCGGATAGGTTAGGGTGAGTTTTTTTTGTGGATGTTATTTTTTTATACGTATAATCAAATTGGAAAATCCGTAGATTTACCATACCTTTGCACATGTATTCAAGAGGATACCCGCAGGACAGGTTCCTGCCGACGGACGATGTAAAGACGAACGAAAAGAAGAAAAGAGAATGACGGAAACTTTTATCAAAACAACTTAAATTAAACGTATTACTATGGGAAGAAAGTATTATCGTCGTCTGAATGAAGACACCTGGTTTGAGTATGACATGTGGGAGAGCGGAATCGTAAATCCTGGCACGTACTATCCAATGCCTTTATGGTTGAAGATTTTCTTTTTTGTACCTCTGGGTGCTTGCGCAGCGGTCATCATATGGACAATCATAAAGGTGATGATTTACGGACCGTCAGTACCTTATTAAGTATATCGGGTTGTTTTGTGCACAAAGCTAATGTTTTTCTTCTGATTTTTGGCTTAAAACACCAAACGTTTTGTCGGTTTCTACTGATTTTTTGGCATAATTATGTAACTTTGTAGCCAAACAATCTAAATCATAGCACGATGAGCAAGGATATGAACCGCATAAAGGTGGTTTTGGCGGAGACGAAGCACACCAATCGATGGTTAACGCACGAGTTAGAGAAAGATGAGGCGACCGTTTCAAAATAGTGTACAAATACCAGTCAGCCAAGTCTTGAAACACTTTACCAAATAGCAGAGTGTCTTAACGTCGATGTAAAAGACCTTCTGAACTCATCCAGAAACGATGACATCCAATTAGTAAGATTTGTTAAGCAGTAAAAGAATATGAGCAGCAGCTTCATTACAAATAAAGATAAGTTCCTCTCGGACATCATAAACGGAATTCTTCCCAAAACAGATGCCGTAGATTTCCTTGTGGGCTACTTTTACTATTCTGGCTATGTGCAACTCTCCGAAAATCTGAAGAGCAAGCACATCCGCATCCTTGTCGGCCTTGATATAGATATTCAAATTTCCAAGCATGTTTGTGAGGTTGAGAACTTCCGGCAGAAGTTTCTTTCACGTGGCGTATTGAAGGAACAATACTATAGCGAGTTTGTCAAAGCGTTCAATGATACAGACTTCCTCGATACTGCAGAGAAGTTAGAACAGTTTAAGATGTTCTATGCCAAGATACTTGATGGCACGTTGGAAATCCGCAAGACGCTTGACCCTTGCCATTCAAAGATGTATCTCTTTGTCTATAATGAGTCGATGAACGAGGGCGGGGAACTGCCAGGCGTGATGATAACAGGTTCAAGCAATCTGTCATACCAAGGTATGCAAGGTCGTTTAGAACTCAATGCGCGTTTCAATGATAAGGCTGACTATGACGAAGGACACGAGATTTTCGAGGAGTTGTGGCGCGATGCTGTTGTTATTGCCGACCAGACTAATGTTGACGAATGGAACAACAAGGTTATGGCACACATCTGGTATGACACGCTTTTCTCACCATACCTCATGTTCATCCGTGTACTCCATGAGTACTTCAATATTCCGACAAAAGAGAACATTCTCACTCCTTACGACATTACGGATGGCAGGTATTCCAATCTGAAATATCAGACGGATGCAGTACAGTTAACTCTCCGCTCTTTGGAAAACCATAATGGTGCCATTATAGCCGATGTGGTGGGATTGGGCAAGAGTGTTATTGCGGCAACGGTGGCGCGCAACCTGCACCTCCGCACCATTATCGTGTGTCCACCTCACCTTTGCAAGCAATGGGAAGGCTATCGTGATGAGTTCAGTTTTACGGCATCGGTATTCAGTGCAGGAAAGATTGAAGAGGCTCTACTTCATTATCAAGAGTTGAAGAAACCCGGCGAAAAATTCCTTATCATCCTCGACGAGGCACATCGTTTCCGCAACGAATACACCTTGGACTATGCTTTGCTTCACAATCTCTGTATCGGTAACAAGGTGCTGCTCCTAACAGCAACCCCCTTCAACAATCAGCCTGCCGACATCTACTCGTTGATCAAGTTGTTCCAGATACCCACCCATTCCACATTGAAGACGGTGGAGAACCTTGGAGCCGCATTCAAGCAGCTTATCGACCGCTATCGAGAACTGCGCGAAGCACAACGCAAAGGGCAAATAGAAGAGGATGAGGTTAAACTCACTGTCAATAATATATCAAAGGACATTCGTTCCATCATCGGTCCGTTGGTGGTACGTCGTTCGCGTCTTGATTTGCAAGACATACCCGACTATACTAAAGATTTGAAGCGGCAGAATATACAACTCGTCATTCCCAATGATCCTGAGGAACTGACTTATGACCTCAGTCAGATGAAAGAGCAGTATCTCAATACACTTGACCGTATCAGTAAATCAGAAGGCAGCACCGACAATATTACTCGCTTTAAGGCAGCTCGCTACTCACCTGTGCTCTATGTCAAGGAGGACATGAGGGAGCAGCTTGCCCAGGAACTGGAAGAGAAAACCGGTATCAAGTTTGGACTTCTCATTGGACGTCAGGCCAACGTGTCGAGCTTCATGCGCCACTTGCTTGTGTCTCGTTTTGAGAGTTCCATGGCAGCCTTCCAAACGTCGCTTAGCTACATGGTTCAGTCTGCCGAGCATCTTTTGACATGGATAGGCAAGCGTCATAAGATACCGATATATAAAAAAGGCAATCTCCCAGAAGTGGATGATTTCTATACCGACGACGGCATGGAAGAGATTCAGGAGACTTTCGATAAATATGAGAGTCGCGGTTTCTTTGAGATTGATATAAAGTATGTAGAGGACAATTTTATCGAAGATGTCAAAGCTGACATTCATCTGCTTCAGAGCCTTCGCGAAAAGTGGTTCGGAAAAGAGAATGTCATTAAGCAAGATCCGAAGCTTGATTCATTTATCGAAATAGCGAAGAAAAAATTGGAGCAAGAGCCAGAGCGTAAGCTTATTGTGTTCTCTGAGTATGCCGACACCATCGATTATCTCGGTAAGAAATTGGTGGAGGCAGGTCTTCCTGTGATGAAATATACTTCGACCGACGCATCTCCCAACAATAAAGAGCGCATACGCGCCAACTTTGATGCTGGATTGAAGAAAGAACTTCAGCGCGACGACTATAAGATACTTGTGGCCACCGATGCCATCTCTGAAGGCTACAACCTGCACCGCGCAGGCGCCATCTTCAACTATGACATTCCATACAACCCCACACGTGTCATTCAGCGTATTGGTCGTATCAACCGTATCAACCGCAAGGTGTTTGACGAGCTCTTTATCTATAACTATTTCCCATCAGATGTGGGCGAAGCGGAGACGCGCACAAAGGAAATCTCCACGCTCAAGATGGCTCTGATTCATGCCATCATGGGTGAGGACACCAAGGCACTGACCAAGGATGAGGAGGTGCAGGCCTATTTCAAAGAGCGTTATCGCAAGGAGTTCCAGAAGAACGAGGAAAGTTCATGGGATACGCCTTACAGAAGACTTCTCAACGAAGTGAAAGGTACAGAGACTTATCTGAAGGCTCTCGAAATGCCGCACCGTGCACGTACTGCACGCAAGATAGAGAAGTCGGATTATGGAGTGCTGATGTTCGGGCGCAAGGGCAACGACTTTGTTTTCAAGATTGGTAGTAAAGGAGAAGCTCCCCAGATGTTATCAGCCGAGGATGCGTTAAAACTCTTCTTTGCAGAGCCGTCTGAAGAACCTGTGGAACTGAGTGATTATTTTGATGCCACCTATCAAAAAGTGAAGAGCAGCCTATTCCAGGGTGAGGTTAAGGACCACAACGAGAAAGATGTTCTGAATGCTCTGGCTAAGATTAAGGTATTTGCCAAAGCAAAACTGCTGAACAAGGATTATCTCGAAGACCTCCTCATCGTGGTAAAGGCTGATGCACTGTCTGGCCACGAAATAAGATTCATCAATCAGTTGGCTCTGAAGGATGTCAAAGAGTTGCCGCAAAAGATACCAAACGAGTATCTGGCCCGCATCATCATCACCCAGAACAGTGTGGATGAGGGCGAAGAGACTTTGATTTTGAGTGAAGAACTTCAAAAGTAGAACAGATGGAATTTAACAAAGCATACAATCGGCAGGAGTTTGTGAATTTCCTGCGAAACAACTTCCTTCCAGAAGACTTTGTGCCTCTGGTGGAGGATGTGTCGCTCGCTACTGCCACCAAATATACAACCACGGCTACGAAGCTGGGCACATGCGACTCGCTCGATCTTGTGGTTTATGAGGTGCGCCACACGTCGCGCCACGATGCGCGTGTGGCATTGTCAAAAGAGGCTTTCCGATTGCTGGCCGACGAGATGCAGGAACGTGCCCTGGTGGCTTTCGTCCCAGAAGACAATGCCGCCAACTATCGTTTCTCATTCATTGAAATCAGTTTCGGTCTCAAGGACGAGACGCACATCATGCGCACCTACAGCAATCCTCACCGCTACAGTTTCCTGCTCGGTGAGGGCATTGCCTACTATACTCCCAACAAATATCTGAATGAGAAGGGACGGGTCATTGATGATGGCGACCTCCGTGCCCGATTCTCCGTTGAGACGCTGACGCAGGACTTCTATCGCGAGTTGAGCGACTGGTATGCCTGGGCCATTAAGATTATCCGTTTCCCCAACGATATTAAGGACGAGAAGGACGACGACAAGTATAACCACGAGAGTGCCATCCGCCTTATCACGCGCCTTATTTTTGTTTGGTTCCTGAAACAACGCCATCTGATACCTGACGAGTTCTTCGACCAGGAGTATATTGCCAACAACCTTATAAAGAACTTCTGCCCTCACCAGAAGGACGGTCTCTTCGGCTTTAAGTCGCATGAGAGCGTCTATTATAAGGCCATCCTGCAGAACTTGTTCTTTGCCATGCTCAATAGGCCTATTACGAAGGAGGGCAGCACTGAGCCTACGGAGCGTCGTTTCCGCAATGGCCGTGGCGACTACGACAACAACAAGCTGATGCGCTACGAGCGCTACTTCTTGAATCCACAGCTCTTTGTTGACTTGGCAAATAGTACTGTGCCGTTCCTCAATGGCGGTCTCTTCGACTGCCTTGACGACAAGGACCATGACATATACTATGATGGATTCTCTGACCGCAAGGAGATCGGCAGTAAACTCATATTCCCAGACTACCTCTTCTTTGGAGAAGAGGCAGGAAAGAATATCGACCTCTCCGAATTTTATGGTGACAAGAGAAAGAAGCGTGTTTCGGCCCGTGGTATCATAGACATCCTGAAACGCTATAACTTCACCGTCGAGGAAAACACGCCCTTCGACAAGGAGGTCTCGCTCGATCCAGAACTTTTGGGTAAGGTGTTTGAGAATCTGTTGGCCGCCTACAATCCAGAGACGCAATCAACGGCGCGCAAGCAGACCGGCTCATTCTATACACCGCGTGAAATTGTGCAATACATGGTGGACGAGAGTCTTGTGGCTCATGTCAAGCGCATTGTGGGCGAAGACATAGAGCCGGAGTTCCGCCGTCTGCTGCAATACACCGACGACCCTGTTGACTTGTCCTCGGAACAGCGTAAAGCCATCATGCAGTCGCTCTATGCGTGTCGTATCCTCGACCCTGCCTGCGGTTCTGGCGCATTTCCCATGGGTATGCTCCAACAGATGGTGCACATTCTCGGACGTATTGACCCAGACAATGTGGAGTGGAAGAAGATGATGATGGACTTGGCTGTGGGCGAGACAACCGAGGCATTCCAGGCCGATAGCAAAGAGGAGCGTCAAGAACTCCTTGCCGACATCGAGCGCAGCTTTGACGAAAACATCAACCGTCCCGACTACGCCCGCAAACTCTACCTCATAGAGCATTGCATCTATGGAGTAGATATTCAGCCCATTGCCATTCAGATAAGCAAGTTGCGCTTCTTCATCTCGCTTGTCGTGGATCAGCGCACGAATAACGACCCTGCCGACAACTTCGGCATTCGCCCATTGCCTAACCTGGAGGCCAAGTTCGTTGCGGCTAACACCCTCATTGGTCTTGCCAAGAAGGATGTCACGCTCTTTGATACCGATGCCATAAGAGAAAAAGAGCAGGCACTCAAACTCGCCAAGCATAAGATCTTCTCGGCAAAAACGATTCGCACTAAGCGCAAGTATCGCCAACTGGTGAATGACTTGCGTGTCGAGATTGCGAATATGCTTGAAGAGGCTGGTGCTGTGGGTAACATCGAAGCTCAAGCTTTGGCTTCATGGGATATGTTCGACCAAAATGCATCCTCGCCATTCTTTGACCCTCAATGGATGTTTGACGTAAAGGATGGATTTGATATCGTGATTGGCAATCCACCGTATGGATTGTTTAACAAAAAACAAAATAAGGGAGAGTCAATAACAGTTGACCCTCATGTGTTGCAGTTCTATAAGGATGCACCAGAATATGCTCCTGCGAAGGGCGGAATGTTAAACATTTTCCGACTGTTCATTGTCAAGAGCATAAGTTTACTATGCAAAAATGGTGCTTTCTGCGAGATTTTCCCATTGGCTTATACATGCGACGTAAGCGCTGCCAATACAAGAAAATTTGTATTTGACCAATGTCAGATTATTCGTTTGGAGGCTTTCCCCGAACGAGATAATCCTAAGAAGCGTGTATTTGAAAACGCGAAGATGTCTGTATGTATCTTAACTATGACTAAGAATAAGAGTACAGACTACGTGTTTGAAATGCGAATCAACAGAGAAAGATATGTAGAAACAGAAAAAGAGTCAAGTTCTTTTTTACTTTCGCAAATTCTCAACATAGATACGTTGTATCAGTCAATTCCTCTAACCGAGAAAAAAGATACGACCATTTTAATAAAGACTTATCAAAATAGTAAGCCTCTAACAAAGTATGGCAAGTGTTATACCGGAGAGATTGACATGACCTTTTGCAAATCGGCCTTTACAAAAGATTCATCTTGCAAGAAGATGATAAGAGGAGCTAATATAGACCGCTATATTTTAAAGGAGAAAATGAGTCAGGGAGAAACTGTTTTCCTGAATGCCAACTCTTTACGCAAAATCAAACAAATAGATGATGCTCTTTTTAAAAATGAAAGAGTTGTTATGCAAGGTATAACGGGAGTCAACGAAGCCAAACGCTTAAAGATGACTTTAAGTGACCATGCTTACTGTGCGAACTCTGTCAATTATTGTCTTTTCGTTGAAGGTAAGTTTAGCACAAGATATGCCTTGGCACTTCTGAACAGCAAATTGCTAAACTATATATTTAAGCTTCAAAGCACTAATAGCAATGTAAATGGATATGAGGTTGATAATCTTCCTATTGCTATCAGTAGCAAACAAGAAAGATTTGTAGAGTTGGTCAATTCGATTCTTTTCTCTAAGCATGCTGACCCAACTGCCGACACAAGTAAAGAGGAACGAACCCTCGACTTGATGGTGTATAAGCTTTACGGCTTGACATACGATGAAGTGAAAGTTGTGGACCCTGAAACCACGATAACAGAGGAGGAGTATGAACGTGAAATAAGTAAGCAGTTATGAGTAGATTAAGCAAACTATACGATGCCATCGAGACGCTTCGCAAAGAAGGCGTTTCAACGGACGACCTGGAAGAGAAGGTAAGTCAGGCTGAGGAAGACATCATCAAGAAAGAGATTCTCCCCATCTTGACGCAGAACATTGAGCCTGCCCTTCAGCAGGTGAAGCGCGAGCTTGTATTGGTCGTTGACTATCAGCCCGGTCAACCTATAAGCGTCCACCTGAGCCGTAAGCGCAACTTCACGGCAGAAATTGCCGATGCCAAGGAAATTGTGCAAGACCCCATCGTGGAGCATGGAGAGAGAAAGAGCAAGCAGGAAAAGATAGAGCGTTCTTCTCCAACTGATATGGCAGTTTTCTTCCCCGATGGCACGATGATTGCAGAGGAACACGCCAACGATACGTTAGAGAAAGTAGTTCGCAAAATAGGCGTGGCAAGAGTGCGCCAAGTGGTGGGAGCACAAGGCTTGGTGATGTGCAAGGTGCCCGTCATCTCCAACCGTCGCGACACCAAGTATGGTCGGGCTCAAAGAGACCTCGGCAATGGTTGGCTCCTCATGACCCACTCCAACAACAAGATGAAGAAGGCTTTCCTTGAAAAGGTGAGCGCAGCCCTGGGCTTGGGGCTTAGAATAGTATTGAATTAACGACAACGATATGGAACACAGTTATCACATTCCTCATCTTCCACTGCCTTTTGACATTGAGACAAAAGCTGTGATGAAACAGTTGATTTCCGCCAACCGCAAATTGGCGGAGCTCAGAGGTGTGGCCCAAACCATTCCCAATGAGAATATACTTATAAGCACGCTGACCTTGCAGGAAGCAAAAGACAGCTCGTTGGTTGAGAATATCGTTACGACGCAGGACGACCTTTACAAAGAAGAGTCTGGGCTACAGCAGACCGTGACAAATGCTTCTGCTAAAGAGGTGCTCGATTATCGTGCTGCCATATTGCGCGGATTTGATCTGGTGCGGAGTAAGAAAATCCTGACATGCAATATTATCTGCCAAATACAGCAAGAACTTGAGCACAACCGTGCCGGTTTCCGTGCATTGCCAGGAACGATGCTCAAGCGAGGTGATGGTGAGGTGGTATATACTCCGCCTCAGACTGGTGATGAGGTGCGGCAACTGATGGACAACCTGGAAAATTTCATCAACAACGACACTCTCACCGACATCGACCCACTGGTGAAGGTAGCCATCGTGCACCACCAATTTGAAAGCATTCACCCATTCTATGATGGCAACGGCAGAACGGGACGTATCATCAACATCCTGTTGTTGGTCATCTATGATTTGCTTGACTTGCCAATTTTGTACTTAAGTCGCTATATCACTCATAACAAAGGCTCTTACTATCAACTCATACAGGCCATTAGGGATAAGTCTGACGACAATGCGAATGAATGGGAGCAGTGGGTGTTGTTCATTCTGAAGGGCATAGAGGAGACAGCTGATAATACCATCAGTCTTATAAAGCAGATTTCCAACTTGATGAATCAGTATAAGAAAGTGCTTCGTCCGCTGTTTGTAAAACAGTACAAGCACGAGCTGCTCAACAACCTGTTCAATCACCCTTATACGAAGATTGAGTTTGTGGAGCGCGACATGATGGTTTCCCGTCAAACCGCGAGTAAGTATCTGGACATGATAACTCGAACTGGTTTGCTGCAAAAGATAAAAATGGGAAAAGAGAACTACTACATCAATACAAAATTGGTGGATCTTTTCATCAATCAGTCCGGTGAGCATAAGTCCAATGACTTAACATGATAGAAAGAACGTGTTAAGCAAAACGCCATTTCCTTAACACGTAGCATGCGTCATGTTAAGCAAGTAGGTGTTTGGTTAACATGATAATTCAAACAGATTACACCTTATTATATATAATAGGTGGTTAGCCGTATTGCGGGCTAACCACCTATCGTTACATTACGTCAAGCATGCGCTATTAGTTCTTACGGTAAGGATTGGAGTATCTCGTCATCATTGTCCTCGTTGGTGTACTTCTGCTACTGCTCGCGAATCTCTTGTAGGTTGACTTCTATTGCTGTCCGGTAAAACTTTTGCAAGATAGTCATTTTACCGGATAGCAATATCCTTATTTATCATAATGCCACTTTTTCAAATTGTCACTTTGAACTTTTGTGGCAAAGTTATAAATTATATTTTGAATTTTGCTCATTTCCTCCCGAAAAAGTGGATGCTCGGGCTGATTATTGTACTCTTTGGCTGAGCCTGAGAGTCTCGCCAGCCGTTTTTGGCGTATTGTTGTGATACTGGGTGCAGCAAGCGGAAGGGTATGGGCCTCGGGCAATGAGGGGAAGATGTGCTTGGAGGGTGTGATTGGGGCAGACACTATAGCGGAGTGGGCAAACAATGATTATCGGTCAAGCTGCGGGTCATCAAGATGCGGTTGGCGAGGCACTCAGCTTGACCGATACTCTATTGCAGGAAAACGCTGTATAGCGGCATGTTGGTGATATTCTCCTGCTGGCGGTAGGGCAGCATGGAATAGCGTATGGCAGATATTTCCCGATGCTCCATTAGGTAATTGTGCAGCGAGGTTGACTTGATGCTTGTGCCTCCCTTTACCTCTATGGGCAGTAGAGCGCCATCGCGCTGAACGAGAAAGTCCATCTCCATACGAGAGGTGTCAGAGCTGTAATAGTAGATGTGGCTGATGCCCAATGCAAGCAACTGCTGGAGAACATACTGTTCGGTGAAGGCGCCCTTGTATTCCGTAAACACGTTGTCGCCAAGCAGCACATCCTTTGCAGTGGTGTCTGCCATAGCCCCCATCAGTCCGCAATCGCAGAGATATAGCTTGAAAGCCGACAGGTCTTCATAAAACTTCAGCGGCAGTTCGGGCTTTGTCACCTTGGTTATCTTATATACCAAGCCGGCATCCATCAGCCATTGTATCGCCAGTTCAAACTCCTTAGCCCTGCCGCCCTTCTTTAACACACCATAGACAAACTTCTTGTTCTCTTTGGATAGCTGTCCCAGTATGGACTGCCATACCATGTCTATGCGAGGCACCTCCTGTGTCGGAGCGTGCTTGGAGAAATCGCTGGCATAATTGGATAGAATTTCGTTCTGAATAGTGCGCACCTGGTTCGGTAGTCTGTTGTCCACATACGTCTTTACGACCTCTGGCATTCCGCCAACATAATAGTATTGACGCAGATAGTCTTTCAGTTTCTCGTGGAGCGCGTTCATCACCCCATAGTCCTTGTTGTGCATCAGGCTGAGCAGCTGGTCTTCTCCCATCGCCATGAGGAATTCCTCAAAGTCCATAGGAAACAGTCGCATCGACTGAACCTTGCCTACGGGAAAGGAGATGCCTGCATGCAGGGCTACGCCCAACAATGAGCCAGCCACCACGATATGATATTCGGGGGCATCTTCGCAGAAATACTTCAAAGCCTCCAGGGCCTGTGGGAATGCTTGCACCTCATCCAAGAATATAAGAGTCTTTCCAGGGATAATGTCCACGCCGGTAAGCGCGCTTAATCCTCTTATGATACGCGCCGTGTCAAAGTCACCTGCATAGATGGCGTGCAGGCTCTCATTCCTGTCGCAACTGATGTAGGCCAGATTGTCGAACTCGTTCCTTCCGAATTCCTTCAGGATATAAGTCTTCCCACATTGTCTGACCCCATTTAGTATCAGGGGCTTGTGCTGCTCTCTGTTTTTCCAGTCTACAAGCTCTTTGTATATCTTTCTCTTCATCGCTTTACACTTTTCGACACATGAAACGGTCAGATGTTTACACTTTTCGACACATGTTTTGGGCGAAAACCAACACTTTCTGACACATAATGCCATCGCAAAGCTACACTTTTCGACACATACTGCCAAATAAATGATGAAAAACACGCTGGTAATTAAGATATTTTAAGTCAAGCAAGCCATTGTCAGCAGCAGATGGGTTGTCTTCTTGCTCATGGCACCTGCCGATGGCCTCACAATAACCATCCTCGGGTTTGCCCTTTCGGCTTGTCTCGTCGCTATATATATATATAATAAGGTATAGGATGTCGCCCCGAAGGTCACCGGCGCGGCGCTTTGCGGTGCGGGAAGGTAAGGTGTTGCGCGTAGCCGTAGGCGTAATGCTCAATCTGATAATATCCACCTACGCATTTCATTCCATTGTCCCGCTGCGGGTAACGCCTACGGCTAATCGCAACTCCTACAGAGTTGCCAGGTTAGTGGGGGCGGTTACCCAGGGTATTGCCCTGAACTAAGTT
>OQWI01000893.1_pt1 | contig 13457 bp, 10 predicted proteins | sample 1691551 | NCBI WGS metagenome assembly OQWI01 (sample SAMN03418259, study PRJEB22391) | human gut metagenome | biome: human-gut; feature: organic feature; material: feces | host: Homo sapiens | place: Tanzania | collected 2013-01
CAGAGTAGTAGGGACCATACCATCCAGAGTAGTAAGGACCATACCATGGGTCGTACCAAGGATCGTACCATCCATAATATGAACGCCAATAGGGACGTCCCCAATAACTGCCGTAGAACCACGGATCATAGAATCCGTCAAAACGGCTCATACGACGCGACCACATGAAGTCGCTGTCCATATCGTCGTCATAGTAGCGTTCCGAACCGGGATATATTGTTATGGTAGAATCCAGGTCGGCCTTGCCATACGTTCCGTCTCCCTCACGAAACTCTATGATGTTGTTACCCAACGAGTCGGTACCAATCTTCTGATAGTAGCTCTTCAGTTTGCCACGACGATTATACTCGTCAATGTCACGATTGCTGCCACAATAGTAGGTAGGACGACCGACTTCCTTTTTTTCATTATTATACGTGATGTCTGTTTTCGCCCTCTTCTTGGGAGTGAAATAGACATCATCCTGAGCATCCATACAGAGCGGCATGGCTCCAAGGATAAGCGAAAGCAATAAAAAACGTGTATCCATAATCTCTTACATTTAAGTATCTTATCTATAATTAGAATGCAGAAACCAGCAAATTATTGCATGGCTGTAAAGCAATTCTAATTTAGATACTGCAAAATTAATGCTTCTTTTTTTAGGTTGGAGGGGGAAAACCCTAAAACGATATAGGTTTTCCCCTAATTTTTAGTTTTTTTTAATGACACGAAAATACGAATACGTATTCATCTGCCAACGATAACGTATTCATCGGGGTATGATAACGTATTCATCGGGTTATGATAACGTATTCATTATTCCGCTATCAAAATGTTAATAATGACCTGTAAGATACATTTAATTATGGGTAATCACTCTATTTTCAGTGTGAGGCAAACCAATTGGCTGCCGAGCAATTTTTTGCAACCTCGCGAGGAAGCAATTGCAACCTCGCGATGAAACTTTATTTCTTGTCTACTCTAATCATCTGCAACAGCTCTTCTGCTTTGCGTGCTCCCAAGACGGTCTTGAGCACATTGCCCTTGGCATCGAGAACGAGCATGGTAGGATAAGCACTGATGTTGTAGCGCTTGGCAAGCTGAACGCCTTCGCCTTTCTCCATATCCATCTTGAGATTTACGAAATGCTCGTTGAAGTAGCCGCCCACCTGCGGCAGCGTGAACACTTCCTTTGCCATGTGACGGCAGGGAACACACCAGTCGGTATAACAATCCATAAACACCAGTTTGCCAGTCTTGGCTGCTTGAGCCAGAGCCTGTTCGAAGGTAAGGTCGGCAAACTCAATGCCGCTATTATGCTCCATGCTGCGTATGAGGTCTTCAAGTCGGCGTGCATGTGTGCCTTGATACTGCTTCTGCTCTTCGCGCAGGAATGCCAGCACCTGATTCTTTGTCTGCTCGTCGCCGTCAATCTTGTTGAGCGACATGTCTACATATATCTTGGATGCGCCCAATGCCTTGCCTTGTGTCCTGAGATAATCCAACATTTCTGAATACTTCTTTGCACCACGCAACTGTGCCACCTTGTACAATGAATATGAGTCGCAGCTATCTGGCAATTCAGCCTTCTGCATCTCGTTGAACAGCTGTGCCATGTCCATTGCGTCGTATTCCTTGTGGGCTGTAGCATAAGACAAAACGTCCCAATAGAACAAGCCCTCCATAAACATATTGACCTTGTCAGCGCCAACATTCTTGACGAAATCGGCCTTGTGCTCTACCAGATATTTGTAGTTGTCGCTCTTGCGGTCGGGAATCCATGAGGTGAACACCTTCCAGTTTTCTGCCTTAGCATATTCCTTTGGCTTAAGCATTGCCATATACTCCTTGCCTACTGCCTTAAACTGGTCGGTCTTGTGTGCCAGGTTAAGGGCTTCAAGATAGTTGACAAGTGTCTTCTTGTCGCGCTTGCCACTCTGATAGAGTTTCTCTGTACCCACCAACGAAGTCTTGGGACTAAGAGCACGGGCTACGGCATACTGGAAATCGGGCAGACGCATTCCGCCTACAATGCGAAGCACAACATTGCCGTCGGAGTCGAGCACCAGGTAATGGGCAAACGACTTAACCTCATATTTCTTGGCTATCGACTCGTTCTCGCGCTTAGACAAATCCATGAACAGGCAAACGAAGTTCTTGTCCATATAGTCGCAGAACTCCTTGTTGGAGAATACCTCCTTGTTCATGCCGTGACAAGGTATTGCCCAGTCGGCAAAACAGTTGAAGAAGATGGGTTTGCCCGTCTTGCGCGACTGAGCGAAAGCATCCTCCAACGTATATACATACTTCATCTTGACATCGGCTTTGACCACGTCGCCATACATGCTCTCCCCTTGCTGGGCAAAGGAAGAGACCGTACATAGCATGAGCATAAGCATCATGCCTAACCATTTACATTTCATTATTCGAATCTTTAAGAGTTTCTTTTATTTTACATCCTTTACGCAACGTACACTATACAGCACGTCACGATAGCCCGTGGTGACGTGGCTTGTTCCGCGCCATACCTTGTCGGTGTACTTTGCCGACATGCGTATGATGGCTATGTCTGCTCCATCGGTATTCTTCTCTGACGTTGAAGTCCAGTAATACCAGCTGTCGTCCTTGTTGACATAGTTGTACTCCTTGGTCTTGATGACGTAGATGTTTCCACCTGCACGCTTGGCATTGAATCCACTCTGACCGCCCTCGCTCAGCAATGTGGCCAAACCGCTTCCACGCCATGCCTCATTGCGCAATGACTCTGATGCATTCAAGCCCAAAGCCTGTTCGAGCTTGAGCCAGTCTTCATCCGAAGGCAATCGCCATCCTTCGGGAACTGCCTGCTTGGCTCCGTCAAACGAATAGAGGAAACCATACTTGGCTACATATCCGCCATTCTCCTTCTCGACAGCCTTAAAATTCGTATTGGCTATGACGATAGGGTCTCTCACCTTGTCAAGCTCGGCTGTCAATGCCTCGTAATAATCGGGATAGTAGGTAAGATATTCATCGACATCCGCTTGGGTATAACCGTAATCGAACATCATAATCATGCTCATAATCATCTGTGTACCCGTAACTCGTTTGTTGCCATACTGAGGCCATCCGTTATACTTAGGGTCATTGGCTACCTCGGTAGCTATGCGCTTATAGGTTTCGTCATCGACAGTAGCTTCTGACGCATCCACCTGTTCCTCATTCCAAGTGTAGCATCCTGCTATAGAGTTGCCGGGAATTTGATAGCGCAGGTTTTCAGCCATCCATATCTGATTGCCTATCTGCACGCAATGGTAGGTATTGTTGTCGCGCGGGTCGGTGAAATTCTCTGCAGACTTAACTACAGAGCTGTCAAAACTGACACCATCCACATCGTTGTCACTGCACGATACGCACAAGCCAACCAATGATAATAAAGATATTATTAATCGTTTCATTGTCTATTCGTTTAAAGTTCAAGTCCCAATTCGTTCACCATGAAATCCTTGAGCAACTCATATTTCTCCATTACCAGCGCACAGCGACCATAACGTTCGTTGAACACTTCATCGCCATCGACCAGTACATGCCATTCAATCCCCATTCGCCGGGCAAATTTAACCAGTGGCTTTAGCCCGGACTGGGCAAACTCAATGACCTTGATCCCTTCGGCATCAAAATGATGTCCGCACTGACGCGCCAGTTCATTGATAACCCAGGTTTCCGTTTCCCCTTCCACCAGCAACCAGCAGCGTGCAAACAGCGATGACGGACGGTTAAAACGAATGTGAAAGGATATGCGTCGGCTATCTTCGGTACTCAAGCCACTCGGCCCCAGACGCCAGGCGGCAACGCGCGAGGACTCACGTACCAGGCGGCAAACATGTTCCACTGGAGTTAACGAAAGCAGCTCGCCAGAGTTGGTGGTAGCAATACGTTGTAAAGGCAAAAGATTCAACAGATGCCAGGCAACTGAAAGCATAATGGGGTGTAAACGCGTTTCTGGATCTTCGATCAGCAACAATGGACGGGCGTCTTTATCCAGTCGCAATGTGCCTTTTGCCTGCAATAAAGTAGCAAACAGGCCGAGCAAAATAACCCGATACGAGCGCCCTCCAGGTCGGTCAATCATCCGGTTGATGATGTCCAGATAGCGCCAGCTTCGTTGCTCATTGCTGGCCCGCCGCCGCATTAAACGATATCGCGCCTGTCCAGCCCCCTGCTCAGAGAAATAATGCTCAAGCAACTGCACCATTGCGGAAAGTCCCTGACGAATCTGTCCATCAGAGAGATTTTGCGGATGTGAGGACAACTCACGGGCGAGGAAATCGAGCTGGCGCGCGGTGACTTCCACATTGGGGACATTTGGCACCGTGCCGTTACGAATACGGCGCATAAAACGGGCATCACGCAAGCGCAGCACCGGCATTAAACGCACCAGATGGCGTGCCTGATCGTTAATATCCTCAACATCAATCGGATGTCCGTCTTTATCGAGAAAACTGCGCAGTGTCATCACGCTGCCGTCTTCCGCACTCTCCCCTTCCAGACGATAAAAAATACGGTGATGGCCATCGGTGCATGGCGTCCAGCACGCTTCCAGCGGCCGATAACGGCGAACCCGATGTCGGCCTGGCAGCGATTCGCGGAAGGTCAAAATAATATGCAGATGATGTTCTCGCCCGTTGATATCTCCCGGCGGGAACCAGAAATCGTCGCGCTCAAAATGGTAGAGATCTGATTCTGGCGATAGCAGCAAGGTTAAGGCGTCCAGCAAGCTGGATTTACCCCACGCGTTCTCCCCAATCAGGACGTTGTTTTGTTCCAGCATCAACGACAAACGGTTGATACCGCGAAAACCCACAATTTCAACGCGCTCAAGAATCATATCCCCTCCAGAAATATGTGACTTATCCTTTACGCTGGCAGTATAACGGGAAAGGCCTTGCTAATACGTGATGACATCACATTTAAGCATGGCAAATGTCTGAAAAATGAGCGAATAATCGCGTTATACTCCCTCTTGCTGATAAGTCTGCAAAAACAACAAAATCAAATAATTAGCATGATAAATTATTTTTTATTACGCCTAAAGGATTAAATCTTTTGCTTGCACTACACTGTCAATCAGACAAATGACTATATGGGGCAACCCGCTGTTGCCCTAAATCAAATTTACTGGATTTATTTATCTGGTGAATGACTCGCCTTCGTTTTTAAAATAGCCGCGCATTATTTCCGTCGTCACTTTTTTACGACGACCCTATAAAACGACCATATTTTTCACAGGGTCAATTTTTAATTGAGGTGGATATGTTCAGAAAATTAGCAGCTGAATGTTTTGGTACTTTCTGGCTTGTTTTTGGTGGCTGTGGTAGTGCTGTACTGGCCGCAGGCTTCCCGGAATTAGGCATTGGTTTTGCCGGCGTGGCGTTGGCGTTCGGTCTGACCGTTCTGACGATGGCCTTTGCTGTTGGTCATATTTCTGGTGGTCATTTTAACCCGGCGGTCACTATTGGTTTATGGGCTGGCGGACGTTTTCCGGCAAAAGAAGTCGTTGGCTACGTAATTGCCCAGGTTGTCGGCGGTATTGTTGCAGCGGCGCTGCTGTATTTAATTGCCAGTGGTAAAACGGGTTTTGACGCGGCAGCCAGCGGTTTTGCTTCTAACGGTTATGGCGAGCATTCACCAGGCGGTTATTCCATGCTTTCCGCGCTGGTAGTTGAACTGGTATTGAGTGCAGGTTTCCTGTTGGTGATCCACGGCGCAACCGACAAATTCGCGCCGGCAGGTTTTGCGCCGATCGCTATTGGTCTGGCCTTAACCCTGATTCACTTAATTAGTATTCCGGTGACTAACACTTCTGTTAACCCGGCGCGCAGCACCGCGGTTGCTATCTTCCAGGGCGGCTGGGCATTAGAACAACTGTGGTTCTTCTGGGTGGTGCCAATTGTCGGCGGCATTATCGGTGGTCTGATTTACCGGACCCTGCTGGAAAAGCATGATTAATTAACGCAGAAGGCCTGGCGTAATGTCAGGCCTTTTTTTAAGATGTTGTTATATGTTGATTCATCATCTTGTTGCGCTCCTTTCATGAGCTAAGCCACATATTGCCACTGGCGCAAGGAGCGCGCAGGGGGCGGCCAATCGCCGCCGCCCCCTGCACCCCCGGGCTCTGGCGAACAAAATCGCCGCTGCGCGGTGCCCTCGACTTATCCCTTACGGCTACCGGGTCGGGCGCGAGGTAACATCCCTGTAAAACGCGCCCTCAGCCCACATCCATGTGGGCTGCCCCGGCCTTCAGGGAACGCCTCGGCGATTTTGACGCCACCAACATCGGTGCAGTTTGTAATTAAAGCGCAAGAATATCTTTAAATGAAAACGAATACTCTACTGCTCCTTATGCATAACATTTCCTTTTAATTGCAACTTTACTCGTCCTTCCGCTTTCAGTAGTGTGTCATCGCGCATTTCGACTTCATCTTTGCAAGGACTGGGTTTTCATGTTTTCTGGGCTGTTAATCATTCTGGTTCCCCTGATTGTGGGTTACCTCATTCCGCTTCGCCAACAAGCTGCGTTAAAAGTTATTAATCAGCTATTAAGCTGGATGGTTTACCTTATTCTCTTTTTTATGGGTATCAGTCTGGCGTTTCTCGATAACCTCGCCAGTAACCTGTTGGCGATTCTGCATTATTCTGCCGTCAGTATTACCGTTATTTTACTGTGTAATATTGCCGCCCTGATGTGGCTGGAGCGAGGCCTGCCGTGGCGCAACCACCATCAGCAAGAAAAACTCCCGTCGCGTATTGCGATGGCGCTGGAGTCGCTAAAACTGTGCGGCGTAGTAGTGATTGGTTTTGCCATTGGTCTGAGTGGACTGGCTTTCTTACAACACGCGACCGAAGCCAGTGAATACACGTTAATTTTGCTACTTTTCCTCGTTGGTATTCAGTTGCGCAATAATGGCATGACCTTAAAGCAGATTGTCCTTAATCGCCGGGGAATGATTGTCGCCGTGGTGGTGGTTGTCAGTTCATTAATTGGTGGTTTAATTAACGCCTTTATTCTTGATCTCCCCATCAATACCGCGCTGGCAATGGCCTCCGGTTTCGGCTGGTATTCTCTTTCCGGTATTTTATTGACCGAATCTTTTGGTCCGGTAATCGGGAGCGCGGCGTTTTTTAATGATCTGGCCCGTGAACTGATTGCTATTATGTTGATCCCTGGGCTGATTCGCCGCAGCCGCTCTACTGCACTGGGCTTATGCGGTGCCACATCAATGGATTTCACCCTGCCCGTTCTTCAACGTACTGGCGGGCTGGATATGGTCCCGGCGGCAATTGTTCACGGTTTTATTCTTAGCCTGTTAGTGCCGATCCTCATCGCCTTTTTCTCTGCGTAATACCTCTCTGGCGGTAGATCCCTGCCGCCAAAATTGCGCTAAATCAATCTCCCTTAAAGTTGCATGAAAAATCCCTTTTATCCCCGCGTTAAGCGTCTTAACCTTAAACATGTATATTAAATATAACTTTAAAAGGTGTGATCATGTTTTGTGTGCAATGTGAACAAACTATCCGTACTCCGGCAGGAAACGGCTGCTCATACGCGCAGGGGATGTGTGGTAAAACGGCGGAAACTTCTGACCTTCAGGATTTACTCATCGCGGCGCTGCAAGAGCTTTCTGCCTGGGCGGTAAAAGCGCGTGAATACGGCATCATCAACCACGATGTTGACAGCTTCGCGCCACGTGCCTTTTTCTCAACCCTGACCAACGTTAACTTCGATTCTCCGCGTATTGTCGGCTACGCTCGTGAAGCGATTGCCTTGCGCGAGGCGCTGAAAGCACAATGCCTGGCTGTAGATGCCAACGCGCGCGTCGATAACCCGATGGCTGACCTGCAACTGGTGAGCGATGATCTCGGCGAGCTGCAACGTCAGGCAGCAGAATTTACCCCTAACAAAGATAAAGCGGCGATTGGCGAAAACATTCTCGGCCTGCGTCTGCTGTGCCTGTATGGCCTGAAAGGTGCGGCGGCCTATATGGAACACGCGCATGTTCTCGGTCAATACGACAACGATATTTATGCCCAGTACCATAAAATCATGGCGTGGCTGGGGACCTGGCCTGCCGATATGAACGCGCTTCTTGAGTGTTCAATGGAAATCGGCCAGATGAACTTCAAAGTGATGAGCATTCTGGATGCAGGCGAAACCGGTAAATACGGTCACCCGACGCCAACCCAGGTCAACGTCAAAGCGACGGCGGGTAAATGCATTCTGATTTCCGGTCACGATCTCAAAGATCTCTACAACCTGCTGGAACAGACCGAAGGCACGGGCGTTAATGTCTACACCCACGGCGAAATGCTGCCTGCGCATGGCTACCCGGAGCTGCGTAAATTCAAGCATCTGGTCGGTAACTACGGCAGCGGCTGGCAGAATCAGCAAGTGGAGTTCGCTCGTTTCCATGGCCCCATCGTGATGACCTCGAACTGCATCATCGACCCAACCGTAGGCGCTTATGACGATCGTATCTGGACCCGCAGCATTGTTGGCTGGCCTGGCGTGCGTCATCTGGACGGTGATGATTTCTCTGCGGTTATCACCCAGGCGCAACAGATGGCAGGCTTCCCGTACAGCGAAATTCCGCACCTTATCACCGTGGGTTTTGGTCGCCAGACGCTGCTTGGCGCTGCTGATACGCTGATTGATCTGGTGAGCCGTGAAAAACTGCGTCATATCTTCCTGCTTGGTGGCTGTGACGGCGCACGCGGCGAGCGCCACTACTTCACCGATTTCGCCACCAGCGTGCCGGATGACTGCCTGATCCTGACCCTCGCCTGTGGTAAATATCGCTTTAACAAACTTGAGTTTGGCGATATCGAAGGTCTGCCGCGTCTGGTAGATGCAGGTCAATGTAACGATGCTTACTCAGCGATTATTCTGGCTGTCACTCTGGCAGAGAAACTGGGCTGCGGTGTCAACGATCTGCCGCTGTCGCTGGTGCTCTCCTGGTTTGAACAGAAAGCGATCGTCATTCTGCTGACGCTGCTTTCTCTGGGCGTGAAAAATATCGTCACCGGCCCGACTGCACCTGGTTTCCTGACACCAGACCTGCTGGCGGTGCTGAACGAGAAATTCGGCCTGCGTTCTATCACCACTGTTGAAGAAGACATGAAGCAACTGTTGAGCGCGTAAGGAGTTTGTCGATGACGATGCCAACGAATCAATGCCCGTGGCGGATGCAGGTTCATCACATTACGCAAGAAACGCCGGATGTGTGGACGATTTCCCTGATTTGCCACGATTACTACCCATATCGCGCCGGGCAATATGCACTGGTCAGCGTGCGAAACTCAGCGGAAACGCTGCGTGCTTACACCATTTCCTCCACGCCAGGCGTGAGTGAATATATCACCCTGACCGTGCGGCGGATTGATGACGGTGTCGGCTCCCAGTGGCTGACGCGCGATGTAAAACGCGGTGATTATCTCTGGCTTTCGGACGCGATGGGGGAATTTACCTGCGACGATAAAGCAGAAGATAAATTCCTGTTGCTGGCGGCAGGCTGCTGGTGCCCGCGCGCCGATGCCCATGAGCCGGAGAAAGGCGCATTCCGCCACGCTGGCTTGCGAAGAACCGTCCACAGGCCGATGTGCGGGTGATCTACAACGTGCGTACGCCGCAGGATGTTATTTTCGCCGATGAGTGGCGTAACTATCCGGTAACGCTGGTGGCAGAAAATAACGTTACCGAAGGCTTTATCGCTGGTCGTCTCACTCGCGAACTGCTGGCAGGTGTACCTGACTTAGCTTCACGTACCGTGATGACCTGCGGCCCAGCTCCGTATATGGATTGGGTAGAGCAGGAAGTGAAAGCGCTCGGCGTGACGCGTTTCTTTAAAGAGAAATTCTTCACCCCAGTAGCAGAAGCGGCGACCAGCGGTCTGAAATTCACCAAACTGCAACCGGCACGAGAATTTTACGCCCCGGTTGGCACCACGCTACTGGAGGCGCTGGAAAGCAATAACGTTCCGGTTGTCGCTGCCTGCCGTGCGGGTGTTTGCGGCTGCTGTAAGACAAAAGTGGTTTCCGGTGAATATACGGTGAGCAGTACAATGACGCTGACCGACGCCGAAATCGCTGAAGGTTACGTACTGGCCTGCTCCTGCCATCCGCAGGGGGATTTGGTTCTCGCATAATCGCCTTATGCCCGATGATATTCCTTTCATCGGGCTATTTAACCGTTAGTGCCTCCTTTCTCTCCCATCCCTTCCCCCTCCGTCAGATGAACTAAACTTGTTACCGTTATCACATTCAGGAGATGGAGAACCATGAAACAAACGGTTGCAGCTTATATCGCCAAAACACTCGAATCGGCAGGGGTGAAACGCATCTGGGGAGTCACAGGCGACTCTCTGAACGGTCTTAGTGACAGTCTTAATCGCATGGGCACCATCGAGTGGATGTCCACCCGCCACGAAGAAGTGGCGGCCTTTGCCGCTGGCGCTGAAGCACAACTTAGCGGAGAACTGGCGGTCTGCGCCGGATCGTGCGGCCCCGGCAACCTGCACTTAATCAACGGCCTGTTCGATTGCCACCGCAATCACGTTCCGGTACTGGCGATTGCCGCTCATATTCCCTCCAGCGAAATTGGCAGCGGCTATTTCCAGGAAACCCACCCACAAGAGCTATTCCGCGAATGTAGTCACTATTGCGAGCTGGTTTCCAGCCCGGAGCAGATCCCACAAGTACTGGCGATTGCCATGCGCAAAGCGGTGCTTAACCGTGGCGTTTCGGTTGTCGTGTTACCAGGCGACGTGGCGTTAAAACCTGCACCAGAAGGGGCAACTACCCACTGGTATCATGCGCCACAGCCAGTCGTGACGCCGGAAGAAGAAGAGTTACGCAAACTGGCGCAACTGCTGCGTTATTCCAGCAATATTGCTCTGATGTGTGGCAGCGGCTGCGCGGGGGCGCATAAAGAGTTAGTTGAGTTTGCTGGGAAAATTAAAGCACCTATTGTTCATGCCCTACGCGGTAAAGAGCATGTCGAATACGATAATCCGTATGATGTTGGAATGACCGGGTTAATCGGCTTCTCGTCAGGTTTCCATACCATGATGAATGCCGACACGTTAGTGCTACTCGGCACTCAGTTCCCCTACCGTGCGTTCTACCCGACCGATGCCAAAATTATTCAGATTGATATCAATCCAGCCAGCATCGGCGCTCACAGCAAGGTGGATATGGCACTGGTCGGCGATATCAAGTCGACTCTGCGTGCATTGCTTCCATTGGTGGAAGAAAAAGCCGATCGCAAGTTTCTGGATAAAGCGCTGGAAGATTACCGCGACGCCCGCAAAGGGCTGGACGATTTAGCTAAACCGAGCGAGAAAGCCATTCACCCGCAATATCTGGCGCAGCAAATTAGTCATTTTGCCGCCGATGACGCTATTTTCACCTGTGACGTTGGTACGCCAACGGTGTGGGCGGCACGTTATCTAAAAGTGAACGGCAAGCGTCGCCTGTTAGGTTCGTTTAACCACGGTTCGATGGCTAACGCCATGCCGCAGGCGCTGGGTGCGCAGGCGACAGAGCCAGAACGTCAGGTGGTCGCCATGTGCGGCGATGGCGGTTTTAGCATGTTGATGGGCGATTTCCTCTCAGTAGTGCAGATGAAACTGCCAGTGAAAATTGTCGTCTTTAACAACAGCGTGCTGGGCTTTGTGGCGATGGAGATGAAAGCTGGTGGCTATTTGACTGACGGCACCGAACTACACGACACAAACTTTGCCCGCATTGCCGAAGCGTGCGGCATTACGGGTATCCGTGTAGAAAAAGCGTCTGAAGTTGATGAAGCCCTGCAACGCGCCTTCTCCATCGACGGTCCGGTGCTGGTGGATGTGGTGGTCGCCAAAGAAGAGTTAGCCATTCCACCGCAGATCAAACTCGAACAGGCCAAAGGATTTAGCTTGTATATGTTGCGCGCAATCATCAGTGGACGCGGCGATGAAGTGATCGAACTGGCGAAAACGAACTGGCTAAGGTAAAAAGGGTGGCATTTCCCGTCATAATAAGGACATGCCATGATTGATTTACGCAGTGATACCGTTACCCGACCGAGCCGCGCCATGCTCGAAGCGATGATGGCCGCCCCGGTTGGGGACGACGTTTACGGAGACGACCCTACCGTTAATGCTCTGCAGGACTATGCAGCAGAGCTTTCCGGTAAAGAAGCCGCCATTTTTCTGCCTACCGGCACTCAGGCCAACCTGGTCGCTCTGCTCAGTCACTGCGAACGTGGCGAAGAGTATATTGTCGGTCAGGCCGCGCATAACTATCTGTTTGAAGCCGGTGGCGCAGCGGTGCTGGGCAGTATTCAGCCGCAACCCATCGACGCGGCTGCCGACGGCACGCTACCGCTGGATAAAGTGGCGATGAAAATCAAACCCGACGATATCCATTTCGCCCGCACCAAATTACTCAGTCTGGAAAACACCCACAACGGCAAAGTGCTGCCGCGTGAATACCTGAAAGAAGCATGGGAATTTACCCGCGAGCGCAATCTGGCGCTGCATGTTGACGGTGCGCGCATCTTTAATGCCGTGGTGGCTTACGGCTGCGAACTGAAAGAGATCACGCAATATTGTGATTCGTTCACCATTTGCCTGTCGAAAGGTCTTGGGACGCCAGTCGGTTCATTACTCGTCGGTAATCGTGATTACATTAAACGTGCCATCCGCTGGCGGAAAATGGCCGGTGGCGGGATGCGTCAGTCCGGGATTCTGGCTGCCGCCGGGATGTATGCCCTGAAAAATAACGTCGCACGGTTGCAGGAAGATCACGACAACGCCGCCTGGATGGCGGAGCAACTGCGTGAAGCAGGCGCGGATGTGATGCGTCAGGACACTAATATGCTGTTTGTTCGCGTCGGGGAAGAAAATGCTGCCGCGTTAGGCGAATACATGAAAGCGAGAAACGTGCTGATTAACGCCTCGCCGATTGTCCGCCTGGTGACGCATCTTGACGTCTCGCGCGAACAACTGGCGGAAGTCGCCGCCCACTGGCGCGCATTCCTGGCGCGTTAAGGAGAGAGACGTGCCGCAACTGATCCGACTGCTCATGTGGCGGGGCCTGCAACGAACTGAGAAAGATTAATTGCTTAACTGGTACTTCACGTAGCGCATCGCGGACGTTGAGAGCCACCTGGCGCTCCTGAGCGATAAAATCGCCGCCTTCGCCCATGCTGTGCACCAGAAAATAGACGGTATCGATATCCTGCAACAGGGCCGGAAGGTTATCCGGCCAGCTGAGATCGACTTTATGGCAACTGACGTTTGCCAGTTGCAGCTTTGCAAGCCTGTCGACATGACGTGCCGCCGCCAGGATCTGATGCCCTTGCTGGCTGAGTGTGCGCACCAGATGCTGACCAATGTAGCCACTGGCACCGAGAACTAAAATGCGTTGCGGCACGTCTCTCTCCTTAACGCGCC
>OQWI01000894.1_pt1 | contig 13448 bp, 13 predicted proteins | sample 1691551 | NCBI WGS metagenome assembly OQWI01 (sample SAMN03418259, study PRJEB22391) | human gut metagenome | biome: human-gut; feature: organic feature; material: feces | host: Homo sapiens | place: Tanzania | collected 2013-01
ACCGCCAAATGCGAAGCATTCCACTTTGCCCCAAGGCTGTTTTTTATGTTTTTGTCTTTGATTACATTCACGATTCGGCAATAATGAAGAACCGTTTTTTTTGTGAGGGTGGGGATTTGCTATGGGGTGAGGGATTGGGTGAGGATTTCGATGAGGCGCGGGAGGGCGTAGCGGTCGAGGTCGGACTCCAGAATCCAAATGAATTCGGGCGGAAGTGTGGGTTTGGCGGTGGCTTCGAGCAGATAGAAATCGGCATACAGCACACGGTGGGTGAGCACGTGCTTCACCTTTTGGCGAAGCAGGGTGAGCGTGCCGTCGAATGGCGGAATGGGGGCATTCTCTATCAAAAGCGGTTCCCACAAACCTTGCCAAATGTCGCCAGCAGGGCGGCGGCGAATGGCTATTTCACCGTTCACGCGAATGTAGATGTATTGCAGATGCCGCGTTTTGATGGTGAGTTTTTTCAATTTCACCGGCAGCGTATCCACCGCATGGGTGTGGAGCGCTTGGCAGGTGTCGGCAATGGGGCAACGGTCGCACGCTGGGCTTTTGGGCGTGCATTGCGTGGCACCGAAGTCCATGATGGCTTGGTTGTAGGCAGCGGCTTGCGATTCGGGCAACAATTCCTGCGCCAGTGCGGCAAATTCCTTTTTCCCCTCGGTGGAATTGATGGGCGTGCTGATGCCGAAGTGTCGGCTCAACACTCGATACACGTTGCCATCGACCACTGCCGCCGCCTCACCGAAGGCAAACGAGGCAATGGCTGCCGCCGTGTAGTCGCCCACGCCTTTGAGCATCTTAATGCCGTGGAGCGTGGTGGGGAAACTGCCCAGTTCCTTGATTTGCTTGGCTGCGGTGTGCAGGTTTCGGGCACGGCTGTAGTAGCCCAGCCCTTGCCACAGGCGTAGCACCTCGTCTTCGCTGGCATCGGCAAGGTGCTCCACGGTGGGGTATTGCTCCATGAAGCGGCGCCAATAGTTGCGACCTTGCTCAATGCGGGTTTGCTGCAATATCACCTCGCTGAGCCATATCGGATATGGGTCGGTGGTGTGTCGCCATGGCAGGTCGCGGCCGTTTTGGGCGTACCATCGCAGTAGTGCGGAAGCGAAAGGGTGAATCATCGGCGCGGCTCCTTTCGTTTCAAGCGGCGAATCACAGCCTTCTGCTCATCGCTCACACGCAGCGATTCGCAAATTTTCTGTAGTGCCTTGTTGTGGGTGAAATTGTCGAGGCGGTTGTCTTTCAGATACGGCATCGTCAGTTGCGGCAGTTTCACATAGCACACCGACACCAGCCACGCCACCGCCATCTTCACATAATAGCCCTCGTGGCGAATAGCATCGATTGTGCGAAGAATTTGCGCGATATGCTCATCATCCACAAACTCGCGCAGCGCCATCACCACGGCAAAGCGTATCTCGTATTCCTCTTTTGATTTGAAATAGGGCTGAATGAATTGCCACCACTGCCCACGCTCGCTCTTTTTCATCTTGAAAGTGGAGCAAACGCAGTCGCACACCGACCACGAGTTGATGCGTGGCACCCAGTCGGCGATAAGCGCCAACCGATGCTGGAGCGTGATGCCTTTGACATAGCCAATCACCATGCCGTGCAGCATACGGCTTTCCATAAATTCGGTGTCGGCAGATGCCACATATTCTTGCCAAGAACTGTCGGCGGCAATGCTCTTGGCGAGCAGGCGAAGTTGGGGAATGCGAATGCCCAACACGCCGTCAACGTCAGGATTGAGCATCGCGGCAAACTCCTTGTTGCCCTGCGCCGCCAAATCCGTCAAATGCGTCGATATGTCCTTGCCCAAAAATTGATACATTATACAAATTTACAACAAACCGCCCAATCGTCGCAAACTTTTAACAAAGATTCGCACTGAAAAATTTGCGAAATCCAAACTTTTTACTACTTTTGCGTCACGATTAGAAAAGCACGTCTTTCACTATTCGAAGAACACATTTGTCCAACTTTTATAAAATATTATTCATAGCTTTCGCCCATTCACAGTGGAATGGGGAACAGAGATGATTTTGGCTCTTGCCATAAGGAATTATTGAACCGTTTAACAACTACAACTTTGAATTTTTGCAAAACGGTACTATTATATGTATCGTCCTTTGCAATTCCCCAAAAAAACAATCACTTCACACATGAGTAAGAAAAACAAGAAGTTGCAAAAAGTGGTGGGCACAATCGACGAGTATGTGCGCGCATGGCGAAAGGCTTCTCGCGCCGACGAGATTGCCAGCCACGGTCGTGCTGTGTCGTTCGCTCGTGTTCACGTCTCTAAAAAGGTGTATAACCGCAAGCGCGACCGCAAAATCGAGTGGTAAGCCACAATAGCTCGGCTCACAAGGGAGAGAAACACAAAACCAAACAAACAACAACAATTAAATCTTATCAATCTTATCAAAAATGGCAATTAAAATGCAAGCAATGAAGAAAGCAAACACAGTGAACAACGAGGTGGAACTTGAAAAGGAGAAGAAAGCACTGAAACCCATTTCAGAAGAGGAATTGAAGCAGTGCAATACGATTGATTTAATTGAAATGCTGACTGAGCGACTGAAGGACTGTCGCTTCGACAAGCACACCCTTGAACTCTGCCAGCCAATGCTCAACAAGCTGGCGGCACGCTTCCGCATTTCCGACACTCAGGCGATGATGCTGGCAGTGGGGGTAGAGCACCCTTCGGGATTGGATGTGAATGATGTGGCAACATTCTTCTCTTGCTCAAATGTGCGTGCCGGCAGTTATTTCCGTCAATGCCGCGCCTTGGAGAAGGCTGGCATCATGTGCAAAAGAAATATGCTTGGAGAAGACAACTATTACATCACCGAAGCAGCCGACGACGCCCTCCAAGCCGACAGGGAGTTTGTGGCGATATGGGACAAAAAATACACTGCCGACGAATTTGTGGATAGGGTGCAGGATGTGTTCTCGATTATGGAAGACCAAGAACTTGACTACGTCGATGGCGTGGAGATGCTCAAAAGGTATTTCAGAACCAACACACACCTCACCTGCGTGTCGGAAATCAACGAGTTGCACCTCCCACCACTGGAGTTTATTGTGCTGGTGCTGATGTGCCACTCCGTGGTCAATGACAGAGTCACTTCCACTCCGTTCTTGTCGATCTACAATATGACGAAAGGCCGTGATTACCACAAATTTCACAAGGAAATATACGAGGGATGCAACTTGCTCCAAGAGCGAGGATTAGTGGAATTTAAGGCCGACGACGGCATGGCTATTGCCGACCAGTTGAAGATCTCCGACAAGGTGAAAAACGAAGTGCTTGCCGAGTACGACATCGAAGACGTGTTTAACCCCCGCACGAAAAATGGACTTCTGAACTATGAGGACTTGGCGGAAAAACCTCTGTTCTACAACGATAGGGAGGCAAAGCAAGTGTCGCGCTTGCATGAACTGATCACCGAAGAAAAATACAAAGAGGTGTGCGACCGCATGAAGAAAGCCGGTATGCGCACAGGTGTCACCTGCCTTTTCTACGGTGCGCCAGGCACCGGTAAAACCGAAACGGTGTATCAGTTGGCACGCCAAACCGGCCGCTACATCATGGAGGTGAATGTGGATAAGATTAAGGATAAGTTTGTGGGTGAAAGCGAGAAAAATATGCGCAGCGTGTTTGAGACATACCGCAAAAAGGTTCGCAGCATGAAGAATGCGCCCATCTTGCTCTTCAATGAGGCCGACGCTATTTTCAGCAAACGCATCACCAATGTGGACCACTCGGTGGATCAGATGAACAACGCCATCCAGAACATCATTTTGCAGGAAATGGAGAAGTTTGAAGGCATCATGATTGCCACCACCAACCTCACCACCAACCTCGACAAGGCTTTCGAACGCCGCTTCTTCTACAAGATAAAGTTCGACAACCCTTCGGCAGAGGCAAAGAGCCGTATCTGGCAATCGATGATACCCGAACTCACCGATGCCCAAGCGCTGCAACTGGCGAAAACCTACGACTTCAGCGGCGGACAAATCGAGAATGTGAGCCGCAAGCAGAAGGTGAACGCCATCATCAACGACTGCGACTTCAGTTTCGACGACATCATCGCCTACTGCGACGAAGAACGCATCGGCACCACCACACACCACCGAGTAGGCTTCTAATGCCCCACACACAAATCCGAAAAATCCGTGCAAATCTGTGTTTCCCTCTATCGTCCACCGATTTGCGCGGATTTTTTTGTGTGGTGATGAAATTATATTGCAGATTGAAGGGCTGTTTCAGGAAAAATGCGTAATTTTGAACTTTAACATCACACATGAAAACAAAGATTGATGAGCAATATTAAGAAAATCGTACTCACAGGTGGTCCTTGCGCAGGTAAGACTACCGCATTAGTGAAAATTATAGAGCACTTTTCGAGCCGTGGCTATAAGGTGTTCACCGTACCCGAAGTGCCCACTATCTTCCTTCAAGCCGGCATGGACTATTTGACTAAAAACAAGGCGCTTTTCTACGAAGGAGAAAAGGCTACGCTTGAAATTCAGATGACTATGGAACGCTCATTTATGAAGATGGCGGAGCAATGCGAGGAGCCAACCGTGGTGATTTGCGACCGTGGTGCGCTCGACATTTCGGCATATCTGCCACCTGAAATGTGGACCGAAATCACCAATTTGTGCGGCACAAATTCCACCGAACTTCGCGAATCATACGATGCGGTGCTCCACCTGGTGTCGGCTGCCGACGGTGCAGAGCAATTCTACAACACCACCTCTAACGAGGTGCGCACCGAGGGGCTGGAACTGGCTCGCTCGCTCGACAAGCGTGTGATTGCCGCTTGGGCTGGTCACCCACATTTGCGTGTGATTAATAATCATGAGGACTTCGACCACAAGCTCCGCCGTGTGCTTCAAGAAATTTCCAACGTGCTTGAACTGCCTCAACCCATCGAGGAGAGCCGCAAATACATTGTGGAGGTGCAAGGCGAGATTGAGGGTGCCGTGAAGAGCGAAATCACCCAAACCTACCTTGTGGCAGAGCCTAACTGCGAGGTGCGTCTGCGCCGCCGCGAATGGCAAGGAAAGTCGTTCTTCATTCACACTACCACCAAGCGCATTTCGCAAAATGAGCAACTGGTGACTGAGCGCCAAATCAGCAAAAACCTCTATACATCGCTGCTCCAGCAAGCCGACCCATATCGCCAAACCATCGAGAAAACGCGATGCAGCTTTATATGGAAAGGCCAATACTTCGAACTCGACAGCTACAAAACCCCATGCAAGGGACTCGTGATTCTCGAAACCAAAGACGTGGCAGAAGGCGAAGCGGTGAAATTTCCACCATTCCTGCGTGTGCTTGAAGACATAACTGGCAACAAACGCTACTACAACTACAACATGGCGTTGAAATAGTGTGCGCTCACCATCTTAGGCGCAACAATAATAATTCGTGAAAATTTGTGCGAATCCGTGGCAGTAAAAAAACGAACACGGATTGCCCACAAATTTTCACGGATTTTTTTATTGAATCCTCCCAGCCCGTTACTGTCATAACGTAGGGACATGCCTTTGGCATGTTTCGATGCGAACGGCTAATTTCAACGCAACACCCAACATGCCAAGGCATGTCCTTACGCTATGGCGTTATCGTTTTGAGAAATTTGACATACCCTCTGACCTCTAATTTCCAATCTCTAACTTCTTACAAAACTTCTATTTCGCGAAAGTTTTTGTAACTTTGCACTTTGGCTGGGCTGCGCATTGACGCTCAAGCCGTGCGAAGCAATACGATTATGGCAGACTCTCTGAAAGATAAAACGGCAAAGAATCTATTTTGGAGCGCGATGAACAATGGCACCATGCAGGTGCTGAACTTGCTCATCGGCATCTTCTTGGGGCGCTTGCTCACGCCGGGCGAATATGGTTTGGTGGGCGTGCTCACCATTTTCACGCTCATTGCCGGCAATTTGCAGAGCAGCGGCTTCACGCAGGGGCTTATCAATCTGAAAAATCCCACGGCGCGCGACTATAATTCGGTGTTTTGGTTCAACGTGATTGCCAGTTTCATCATTTATGGCGTGCTATTCTGCTGCGCGCCGCTCATCGCCGACTTCTTCCACCAGCCAGCCTTGGTCGATTTGTCAAGGTTCGTGTTTTTGGGATTTGTGATTTCCTCGTTTGGCATCGCCCACGCCGCGTATATGAACAAAAACTTGATGAACCGCCAACAAGCGTTTATCAGTTGTTTGGCGTTGGCTGTTTCGGGCGTTTCGGGCATCACGCTGGCATTCAACGGCTATTCCTATTGGAGTTTGGCATGGCAGCAAATCATCTACATCACCGTGCTCAACATCGGCAGATACGCCGTGGTTGACTGGCGCCCGATGCTCAAAATTGACTTCGGACCGGTAAGGCAAATGTTCAGTTTCAGTGTGAAAATTCTGATGACAAACATCATCAACACGCTCAGCAGCAATATCCTCACCTTTATTTTCGGCCGCTACTTCCCCATGAAGCAGGTGGGCAACTTCACACAAGCCTACAAGTGGAACACGATGGCAAACTCCTTCGTTGCCAACACACTGTGGCAGGTGGTGCAAACCGTGCTCGTGGCGGCTGGCGATGAGCGAGAGCGCCGATGCCGCGTGTATAGGAAGATGATGCGCTTCACCGCCTTCATGTCGTTTCCGCTGATGTTCGGCCTCGCACTGGTGGCAGAGGAATTCATTCTGTGCACCATCGGCGACGAATGGGTGGGCAGCATACCGCTGTTGCGCATCTTGTGCGTGGCGGGCGCATTCGTGCCGTTCTACACCATGTATCAGAATTTGGCAATCAGCAGCGGTCGCAGCGACCTCTACCTTTGGTGCAATGTGGCGCAAATCGTGCTGCAAGTGGCAGTGATTTTTGCCTTTAAATCGATGGGACTCACCGTGATGGTCATTGCCTATTCCACATTCATCGTCTTGTGGCTACTGGCGTGGCAAGTGGTGGCAAAACGCCTCATCGGCCTGCGCCTCATCCACACCCTGCTCGACGTGATGCCCTTCATGTTCATCTCGGCAGGTGTGATGGCTGCCACCTACTTCTGCACCTTCTGGATATCCAGCCACCCCATCATCCTCGTGGCTCGCATCGCCATCGCCGCTCCCCTCTACATCGCCGCCACCAAACTCCTCCACCCCGAAATCCTAACCGAAACCCTCGCCTACCTCCACCCCCACCACAAATAATCCCCCACCCACAAAACGTCCCATACTATCTTAGGTATTGCATTAGTTTGTATTTGTAATGAATGATGATGAAATGTTATTTGGAAATAGAGGTGCCTGTGCGTTATGATGCTCTGTGGTTTAAGGAACTGCGAGATGCGTGCAAGGGCGTAGATGTCAGGTGGCAACGTGCCTGGCACCATATCACTATGGCGTTTCTCGACGAGATGCCATCTGATGTTAATTACCGTGGAATTTTAGAAAGGCATCTGAAGCATTATCAGGCACCCGAATTGACGTTCGACAAAGTGGACTCTTTCCGTACCAAATCTGGTATGCACATCATCTATCTTTCGGTTACACATGTACCTAAGGATTTCGAAGCGATTGTTCAAGCCATTCGTAATGATTTTGAGACCGCGGGGTGCAAAATGCAATTAGCCTTCAAATTGCATGTCACTCTCGGTAGAGTGACCGACGTGGCAATCAATGTCCGCGCCTTACAACGAATCACTGCCTCAATCCAGCCCCCGCCATTCACCCTCAAACTCCAAAAACTCAATTTCAGAATATACCGAGGCAAAACACTCCACACCACCACCCTCCCATAGTTTCAGGGGGATGGGGGATTATTTACCGATGCAGAAGTGGGATCGGGATAAGCGTGATTGTAGTCTTTATACCCATAGAATTTAATTCTTGTTCCCAGAGTTTCACATGCCCAATAATCTACTTCGACATGGGTAATAGCCTTGACTCCTTAACAGTAGAATCCTTCAGAAAGTCCTCCACACCCTGCGAACAAATCTATGGGTATACTTCTTCTTTGCCATAATTTTATCTTACAACCATGTCTTTATACAGATAATACAACTCATCCGCAACAATTCTGTAATTAGTAGATTTCTTATTTACAAGACAATCTACGATTTCTTTACTCGTGTTGAACAACAATCGTTCTTTCAATAAATAAAAATCGTTCATTGTTTCTTCTGAAAGTGTATTTGTGAGGCATTGAACAAGAGCGGTCTTAAAACATTCCACATCAAGGATACATGTCATTGAAATATCTAGTTTGTGGTATTGCTTTGTTCTCTCAATGTCTTCTTCGCTTGTAGGTAAGAAGCCAAAGCCTATGGCATCTGAAAGATTGAATTTGGTAATGAACTGATTAGAATTGCATGACAACAAAAATAATCGCTTGCCTTCCAATAGGGATATATTGTCCTTGTGAAAAAGTTCTACATTGTCTAAAATGCTGGCATAAAGACATGTGCTCATTCCATGACCGAGAAAGAAAATAGTCTCAGCGTCTTTAATCTTATTAAAAATAAATTCCATCGGGTCATCGTCTGCAGAGGTGTCATATCCCACTTCCACTGCTTCAAAGGTTTCGCAAATATGGTCACACAGCGGACGAAGAAAGTACGTTGTGGCATCTTGAGGATATATACAAACAATCTTACTCATTGATTTACCTTTACAAGATATGCAATAGTTTGGACTAATATAGCCTTTATCCATTCGTCAGAACGAGCATCTGAATGGCACTCTATCATATCGGCAATTTCATTAAATGTCATGCCTTTGAATTTTGGGAAACAAGACTCGAATTTCATCTCGCCATTTACCCGTAGTGATGTTGCTAATTGATATTCTATTGAATTACCTTTTTCTTTATTCAAATAATCAATCAATATATCCTGATAATCAGTTCTATCAATACAATCAATGACCTGAGAATTTAATAATTTGTTGACGCCCCCAACAAGTTCTTCTATCGAAGCTTTCTGGTATTCTTGGCCCACAACAGATTTAATAACCTCATTCCAATTACCAGAATAAACGAAGAAACTTACATTCTTACGAATCTTATGTACCAAATCAACAGCATCTAATCCCGTAAAATAGGGACATTCCAATTCAAAATCGGATAATGCAATATCAAGATGTTTCCCTTTTATTTTAGACTCTATTTCGGTTTTCAATTTATCTATATCCAAATCTTCAGAATCATCTTTCTTTAATTCTGCTGCACCTGTGCGAATCGCAATAAAATCCAAATCGAAATCCTTTGAATATTTCGACTTAAAGCCTTTTATTACTGCACTCTGTGATTTGTCGTCAATCACCAATATACATCTTTTCTGTTTCATAATCATTATTCAAATGTTAAACGGAAAGTAGCCCCTGTCTTGAAATGTAAACCGTTTCCGAGAAATGTAATATCACCATTCAGATTCTCTCTCATACGTTCCTTGATCGTACTCAATCCTATACCTGAACCACCTCTTCGATTTGTAACTCCTTCTTCAAATATGTTTTCAGGTGTAAAGGCATTCAAATCTACCCCTACACCATTATCTGTGAAATCCACAATATAAGTACGTCCATTCCGAGAGAAATCCAATCTTAACTCCGTTGCGCCAGCTTTTTCCGAATTACTTTTAAGATTGTCTAGCACAATGGACAAATCCAATATGGAGATCTTTTTCTCTAACGGTTCTATAAGAGTTGAATGATATTGCACACTAAACGATTTTTTATAATTAGCCAGATATTCCTCCATGAAAGTTTGAATATCTACCATACCCGTTTGTGTCAACAAAGCCAAATCTGCTTTTGTTATAAGCTTTGACAATTTGTTGATTTTGGTAATGTGGTATTCAAACTCATCCAAAGTAGCCCTTAAACTATTTATCTCATCATTAGCCAATTGGCTTTTTGCCGTTGAAATAACACCTAATGCATCATTTGAAGAAATCAATATAACATGTATTAGGTCTTGCACATCCTTTGTCGTGTTCCTTGTTGCCGCCAAATACTTGTTTTTCTGTATTTGGACATCACGCTCACGCTCTGCACGCTCTCTTTTCTTTTTCTCCTCTTCTGCTTTTTCTTTTGCTTCGACCTCTTTACGTTCTGCTTTCTCCTTTTCATGACGTAAATCATCGAGATGCTTTTCAAACTCTTGAATCTTGCCAAGCAGGAATGCGTCGTTGGTCTTCTCTGCTAATTTTCGGACATCATCAAGCATCTGTGCTTGAATCACTTCTGTGTCAGTAGGGTTAGCAACAATATTAGCCAAGTTCTCATTGTATTGGAGCACATTAACGGATTTGTCGTTGGTTAGCGTTTTTATAAGTTGCAGAAAATCTACCTTACTACCGATATTGGAATATAGGTGTTTGGCCGTGTCGGAGTCTTTGTCAACCTCTTGAAGTTGTTCTCTCGCCTTAAGTGCGGAATTCTGATTGACAAAATAATCTTTTCTTAAAAAACCTTCACCCCATAAAACACCTACGACATAGCGCTCCAAACGTCTATGGATGAGTGCAAAGAAGTTCATCAACTGTTGGGAGGCTTCTGTTTTTATCAGGCCTCCATCACGGCTGGAAACTTCTTTTATTAGGTTGGCATCGTCTGTCTCGACGTCAACTCGGCCAAACAAATCGCGCGTGGAAATACGGCGATTGTAACCTTGTTGTAATCGCTTATTTACGCCCCAACTATCATCATCTGGTTCTCCAAAAGGGAAAATTCTAAAACCATTTCTAAATAAAAAGACATTGCCGTAATTTATTGGCTCAACCCCCATCTTGGCAGTAAAATTATATTTTGCTGCACGGTTTAAAAAGAATAGACTTATAGAAACAGATGTTAGCGAAGAAAAAGTATGGTTCGCTTCTTCTATTTCATACATAACAGTTCCACGATCGGATAGAATTGTGTGGATTACACCATTGTGTATGCAGCTTTCAATCTGTGTTGTCTTGAGTTTTAAAATATCCGCAATGGAATTTTTAATAACTCCATTGACTATATTATGTTTTGATTCTTCTTTATTGTCTTCTTCCTTCATTTGAGGAGCGATAATCTCTATTTGGAAATTATCATCAGTTCCAGAAAAAGGGTTAATCATCTTTTCCAATGATTTTCTTAATCGTTTGATGTCTTCACGAGTCCATGACAAATGAAGATTCGTGAATTCCAGTATTGTGCCCGTTGGGGATGACTGTGGAAAAGTAGGAATAGAGTCAAATGTCTCATGCGGAATGTTTATTGTGTCAAATTCTGTCTGTTTGTTAAGTTCAAAAGTACCCCAATCAACATGAAGAATCTCTGTTTTATTTTCTTCTGCACTTCTAGTAGTTAATACGAGATTCTTGGCCAATCGATCACATGACATTCTGCCAATCCCCTTCGCACCTGCATAATGACGTTTGAACTTATTGCGATAGGACTTGTCTTCTGTTCCATCGCTTTTTGCAGAATATGCGACGAAGAGCCATTTGTTTATAAGGTCATCTTTCGACATACCTTTGCCATTATCGGCAATTGACAAATAATCATCATCAAAAGTGATTTCCACCTTTGATGCATGAGCATCATACGAGTTCTTGACCAGTTCCAAAATGGCTATATCGGGACTTGTAATCAAATCCCGCCCCAATATGTTCTTCAGTTCTGCACTGACACGAAATTGCAAATTATCTCTCATACTGCAACATCTGTTTTAATACATTTCCTGCCTGCTCTGCAAACAATGGTGGAATAGCATTCCCGACCTGAGAATAGCGAGGAACTTCTATCTTTCGCATCTGCCCCCCTGTAGTATATTTCTTTTGTATCTCATACCAATCTGGGAAAGACTGAATACGAGCACATTCGCGAACTGTCATAATCCTAGGTTCTGCATAGTGCAAATAATCGTCCGGCTGACCGGTAATAGTCGGCGAAACAGTATTGGGATCCAAAACTGTAATACCACGTTGTTTGATCCCCCATCCTTCACGAGCTTTACCATCAATACGTTTGCCTCGTTCTGGATATTCAGCCAATAGACGTTTATAGCAACTCAGTTTGTCAGATGTATGATGCGCAAAACTATGACTATTAGGAACCTCATGTGTCTTTGGATAATCCCCACGCATTAGTTTTTCATACGCAGTCAATTTGCGTTCACCATACTTACCTGAGTTAAATCCTTTGCGGTCAGGTGTTGGCAATTCCCCATTACTACGGAGCAAATCGGATATAGCCTCTTGCAAGGTGACAGTAGTACCGAGTCCCCGTTCTGCTAAAAATGCATCACGATTTTCTTTAAGTAATTGTTCGAATTTATCTGGCGAGCATAAACCTTCTTTAACACCAACGAGTATGAAACGCTTACGTCGTTGGGGTACGCCATACTCTGAGAAATCAATCACATAAGGTTTGACTACATATCCTAATCCCTCAAGTGCATTAATAACGATCTGCGAATAAGGCTCCACACTCTCTTTCTTCTTCTTGTTAAATGCATAAGTAAAACCTTTGACATTTTCAAAGAGAACCATCTTGGGCTGCACCAATTTAATGAACTTTATATATGAAAACACCAATTGGTTGCGAACGTCATCCTTCACTCGTTTGCCTGCCATTGAAAAGCCCTGACATGGCGGTCCTCCAGCTACCAGATCCACTTTGTTTTGCAAATCCATAAGTTGCTCAGAATAGTCCTTCAAGACATCATTGATGTCATGGTTAGTTTTAGGCAACCATTCCGGCCAATCGAAGTGTTTTTTGTTGTCTATCAAATTGTATTTCAGTGTCTCAAAAGCAAAGGGATTTTTCTCGATAGCAAATAAGCCATGCCACCCAGCTTGATATAAACCAAGTGACAAACCTCCTGCTCCAGCAAAAAGATCGATAACTGTATATTTTTTCTTTGTCATTAATCTTATATTCTTCTAAAAGCTGCTTTGTAAATCCACATCTTTTCTAATGTATTCTGACTTCAAACGAGACATTTCTATTCAGTAATAAGTTCTCTTTTCTCGCATCCTATCAAATCGGCTATCTTGGCCGACGTCTGCAAGTCGGGCTGATGCATATTGGTACACCACTTACTGACTGTTACTGCAGAGACACCCAACTGTTCTGCTAGCCATTTGCTAGTCTTTTGATTCTCCACAAGAACAACTTTAATTCTATTAAGAGGTTTTTCGCTCATCTTTATTTAATTAAAACCGATAGCAAATATAATAAAATTCCGTTTCTTCACCAAAGAATAATCGAAAAAAGCGGTTTTGAATGCACGGCTCTTTTATTTGAGATTTCGTTACTCACTTAAATAATGTTGTTATTTTATAGCGAGTGTTTCCTTGGAGGGTGAGGGCATTTTTTTGCCTGCACGGTTCATAATTCATCACGGCTCTTTCATTTAACTTTGGTGTTGTTTAGCAACTGCTTGAATAAGTAGCA
>OQWI01000897.1_pt1 | contig 13417 bp, 7 predicted proteins | sample 1691551 | NCBI WGS metagenome assembly OQWI01 (sample SAMN03418259, study PRJEB22391) | human gut metagenome | biome: human-gut; feature: organic feature; material: feces | host: Homo sapiens | place: Tanzania | collected 2013-01
CATGGACAAACCAGGTGTTGCCTTCTACCGAAGCAGAGCGACCTTTCATGTATACCACTAACGACGATTTGCAGGTAAGGGGATTCTCTGACAAAGATGCTGCCAAGGCTTATCATATCTACCAGCAGCTATATCAGATGCACACACCATACCATGAGCTCGACCCTCGCATAGCCTTACGACTACGCGACCCGCTGACTTTGAAGAATACTTCTGGTATATTCCTCGGAAAAAATCTCTCTGATTCACCCGACCAATATACTACAATAGCCCTGTATAATCAGTTATACGAAGATATCGCCAACTCTTATGCAGGCAATCGCCAACGCCAATTGCTCGAGTTGTTTGCAGACACTCTGCTAAACGCTTACCTTAATGGAGAAGCTAAAGACAGTCTGCTTACCGACGATATCCGTCAAGCCACAAACGACCATAACTCGCCTCTCCATGAGCTTGCCATGCTGATGTATCGTAAGGATGGAGTGAGCATAGCTTATGCCGAACTGCTTAACAAAGCCGAACGCCCAATGCTAAAGGAGGTGGAGCGACAAGGAAAGAATGGTAGCGAGGTATACGTACAATTCATCTACGAACGATTCTTGGAATATGTGCTTGGACGAGCATTCGTTAAGAGACACCAAAGTCCAAAGGCTACCGACTTTATCAAGGCTTTCGAAACATGCGCCATGAACGTGGTATTTCTCGGAGCTATGCGCAACGCCTTGATAATGACATGCTTGGCAGAAGCTTCTTTCACCACTCTCATCGAATTAGAATACAAATGGGGCGATGACTTCAGAGTGATGTCGCTCGTCAACGACACAATAAACACTCTGATATCTGAAAACTATGAAGACGAACTCTTCGACCTTATACCTACGCTCATTTCATGTAGCGACGGCAACAACGAAGACATAACAGAATTCAACACCATAGTGCAAGCCATACAAAGTAATGCTGCCGACAGTATGGTGATAGAGCGCCACAAGGCGTTGTCGGCAAAGTTAGCACCCATAATGCGACTAAAGAAATTGGCTTCTGTAAGTCTCATCAACGGAGTATTGCTTTCCGATTTCTATAACGAGAAACTATATACTCACGATGCACTCTTGTTGCTATGGCAACTCATCACAGACGACATCTATGATGTGCGAAACGATGCATGTATGTACATATATTATCTATCTAAACGCACACGTACCAACGGCTTCGAACCTCTACACGAAAACCTCACAGTAAAGATAGTAAAACAAATATATGCTAACCTGCGTAAGGGCAATTTAGCATACAAGATAGTGGCAAAAAAGGCTCGCACTAACACCTTCACATATCTTGAAACAGCCACACGACTTGCCGTGCTGCTGATCATCGACAATACGCTTACTGAAAAACCTATAAAGGAAAACGAAGAGATAGCCTCGGACATGCTATCGGAGATGAAGTCGATATTCAGATATCTCACAGGCAACTTGCTACTTATCAAAGCTTTCATGCCATTCTTACAAGTTGTAATGAAGCGCCAGGTGACATTCCAATCAGACTATGTGAACAACGCCATGGAATATCAGACATGCTGGGAACCTGATACTTTCAAGAATATCGAATATCAAGGCTCATCATGGCAACCGGACGACATCGCAAAGCTGATGCAGTTTGCATATCATTTCTTGAAAAAGAAGGAGCTGATGGAGCAAGCTACAGAAGGCAACAATCCCGACTTCAGTAAGCTACTCGAAGAGCAACAGCTATGGCACAACATGCGCAAGAAACTACTATCGGCATACAAATCGGGCGACTCTATGAGCTACTTCGTGATAGAGCGAATAATGATTATTATGGGCGTTGCTGATTGGCAAAACGTGGAACCTATAGTCAAAGCGTTCTTTACCGAAGAGTTTAGAAACAACCGAATGTTCGACTACACGCAGATGTCAATGCTATATTCTCTATACCAAATAGCCGTAAAGTCGAAGACACCAAACCCAGAGCTTTTAGACATCTACACTCGCGAAGCCGTTGACTGGACTCGCCGCTTGCGTGGTCTTTTCGTCGGACATCGCAGCAGCAAGGCTAATGCTACAGGCAAATACAAGCGTAACCTTATGAGCTGGTATTCTGCTGTTTATTGCACCTATGCAGGTGAATGTGGAGTGCTCGAAGGCGACGAAAGATGTGTGCCTGCCTTTTATCAGCTAATAGACGAAGCTATCGACAATAGCGATCGCGAACTGCTGATACACCTTGTGGAAAATATCACAGAGCTTGTTACCGACATGGGCTACTACAATTTGGCACTCGACTTGCTGAAATATATCATGCAACGATTCGACTCTGTGGAGAAGATTAAGCAGTTTGACCAAGTGACACTACAACGCTCGGGAGTATACGAATATGGACTTGTGAAACTGATAGGCAACGTGCTTGGCACAGCCAAAAACTATTGTCCAGAACGAGTAAACGCTTTCATCCAGCGTGAACTATCGTCGTTGCCATTCCCAGGCGTAGACTCTTATCAAGATAGCATTCTCAACTACAATCCAAGTGGCGAGAGTCTGCAAGATGTGCTCACACATAAGTTTGGCAACTTCTTGATATTCTCATTGCTAAATCTACGTCCTGTCGACGACTTCGCTGTAGAGGCTATCAACGCAATAACGAAGTCGCGCAACTCGTTTGTATGGTTTGAACAAGTGGTAAAGATACTAATTCGCCATCTATTCAAATCATAAATAGATAGCTCACAAGGAAAATAAAAAACAAGAATTATCGTTTTAATAGAAAACAATTATCATGCGTATGATTATATTATCAATATTGGCTATAGTAGCTCTGATAGCCATCTATATCGGAAGTATGTTTCTTCCATCTATGCTCTATTCCCATGGCTTCGACAAAGCTCGCATAGCCAAGCGCACCATCGTTGGTCATCGTGGTGGCGCAGGCATAGGAGCCGAAAACTCTTTAGCATGCTTCAAACGTGGTATTGCTTCGGGTGCCGACATGATAGAGATTGACATTCATTTGACTAAAGATGGCGTAGTTGTGGTGAGCCACGACCCTACGGTAGACCGAATGACAAATGGCGAAGGCAAGATAGAAGATATGACCTACGAGGAGATTTCGCATCTGAGAATAGAAAGCAAAGAGGGGGTATTGACCAACGAACATATTCCTACCTTCAACCAAACGTTGGAGCTATTTGCAGCAGAGCGAGCAAAGGGACGCAACGTAGGATTATTGGTAGAGATAAAACTGCCATACAAGGATGCCTACAAAGGTATTGAGCGCAAGATGCTGGAAGAGATCAAGGCTCATAATGCAGAAGATTGGATTACCGTGCAATCGTTTAGCGACGATGTTATAGAGCGTGTTTATAATCTCGACCATAACATCAGAATAGAGAAGCTTATGATATGCAAATTGCCATGGTTGCCTCTTATCATCGACGGCATGCGTATAGTGAAGTTCGACTATAAGAAATACCATTATGTATCGTCGTTCAACGTATATTATAAAGGTCTGAATCGCTCACTCATCAACGACATCCATGCTCATGGCAAAGAAGTAAAGATGTGGACCATACAAGGTCTCGACGCTCCAAAACTTGATGTTGACGGCATAATAACCGACCGCCCTGATATATGGTGCAAGGAGCGTGGAAAGTGATAAATAATAAGAGAAAATATTATTATACGATTGCGGGCATTGGCTACGTGGTGCTCATCGTAATTGGAAAGATGCACTTGTTCTAAAGCTAAAAATATCACGACTATCCGCATTGCCTTATGCGACTATTCGCATTGGCTTATGCGATTAGTCGTGATGGCTTATGCGATTAGTCGTGATAGCTTAGAAACAGCAATCCCAATAAGCACGGTAGAAGTCCCACCAATAATGCCGAGCGAATCGCCCATACCCTTACAAACTACCGAAAGAATTGGGATAAGCAAGGCTGCTGTAGCGGTATTCGAAATGAAGTTTGACAAGGCGAAACACACCAAACCACTTATCACGAGGATGACGATTGGGTTGAGCGAACCGAAAGGAATACTCTTGATAGCATTCTCTGCCAAGCCTGTACCATTCATAGCCATACCGAGAGCAAAACCTCCGGCTACCATCCAGATAACTGCCCAGTCGATATTCTGCAAGTCTTTGGCTGTGATAACGCCTGTGAATGCAAACACAGCTATAGGAAGCATGGCGGTAGTGTTGGCATTGATGCCAAACTGCTTACCGAACACCCAAAGGATGATTGTTGCAGCAAAGGTTATCGCTACCACTACAGTACGCCAGTTGTGGCTTACATTTCCTTCTATCTTAAGTTCGATAGTCTTCTGCTTGAATGGGAACATCTTAAGCAAGATAAACCATGCCAACAGCAACATCACTATCACCAATGGCACCATTACAGCCATCCATTGTCCAAAGCTAATGCCCATATCCAAGCCTGCTGGGTCGTTCAACACCTTGAAGGCGAAGGCGTTAGGAGGTGTACCAATAGGAGTTCCCATACCACCGAAGTTGGCTCCGATAGGAATAGCCATAGTTAGGGCAATACGTCCTTTTCCCTCTGGTGGCAATGCCTTGAACACAGGGGTCAAGAATGTGAGCATCATCGCAGCAGTAGCAGTATTCGAGATAAACATCGAGAATACGCCTGTGATGAGGATAAAGCCCAACAACACGATTTCGCTCTTGTTGCCAAAAGGCTTAATCAATGTTCTTGCCATGAGCACGTCCAATCCACTCTTAGTAGCGGCAATGGCAAGGATGAAACCACCAAGGAACAGGATGATTGTAGGGTCGGCAAAACATGCCATGATACCCACAGAGTCGAGCAACTGTCCATACTCACTTCCGTCGCCTTGCAAAAACTTGAACGACGAATTGGAAACGCAGAACAGCAACACAAAGATAATGGTTACCGACGTTGCCCATGCCGGAATAGCTTCGGTGAGCCACAATAGCACAGCCATCACAAATATGGCTATGACGCGTTGCTGAACTATGGTCAGCCCCTCGATGCCAAACGCTGAGCTTGGCAAGTTCCATACAATAAGAGTAATGAGTGCCGTAACGGCAAACAAAACAAACTTCCTGATGTTGAAGTCGCCAGATAAGACTTCTTTCAGTTTCTCTTGCATAATTTAGGTTTAATGTTTAGGTTATTATTTTTTCTTTATTGTTTATACATATTATTATGGTGTGTAGTTTTCAATGATTGCAAATTTAGCACTTTTTTCAATAACAAGCAACCGAAATAGCTTTTTTTTTGTACCTTTGCCCACGCATTAGGTTCTCCGCTGCGAGATTAATAGGGAACCGAGCGAAATTCTCGGACAGTCCCGCTGCTGTGAGCGGCATTATACCAACAGATAACATACAGTCACTGAGCGCTTTGCACGTTTGGGAAGGCTTCTGTTGGTGCCGTAAGTCAGAATACCTGCCTATTGCCTTGACACAATTCCGTTTCTCGAGGAAGAATGAGGAAGATAACAATAATAATAGCAAGTTTGGCTGTCGTTGGCATTGATACTGCCTGCGCTCAGTCTGACTCCATCTCGCTTCGTGAGGTGGAGGTAACGGCTATTGCCCAAAAGTCAAGCTTCAAAGCCTCTACTCCCGTTCAGCAACTGTCGGCAGAGCGAATGTCAGCTCTTGGCATTGGCTCTATGGCCGAAGCCTTGAAACATCTGTCGGGCATCACAGTTCGCGACTATGGTGGTGCTGGAGGTATGAAGACAGTTTCGGTGCGTGGTATTGGTGCTCGACATACTGGTGTTGTCTACGATGGTATGGCTATCAGCGATTGCCAGACAGGCGAAATAGATCTTTCGCGATTTGATACCGACAACACTCGCAGCATGACTCTTGCCATTGGCGATGCCGACAACATCTTTGTGCCTGCTCGTAATGCAGCTTCGCCAGCAACATTATACATAGAGACTATCCCCGACTCTGCCTTGGCTATGGCTCGCCTTGGCGTTGGCTCATGGGGCACAGTTAGTCCGAGCTTCAAGATAGCTCAGCCTTTGGGCAAGGCTATGCTTGACCTCTCAGCAAGTTATCTGCATTCTGATAATAACTATCCATTCACACTCAAAAACGTTAAGCTCATAACCAAAGAGCATCGCAAAAACTCGCGTATGGATGCAGGACGCGTGGAGTTGGGCACTCGATGGCATCTTAATGCCAGTAGTATTCTGTCTGCCAAGGCTTATTATTACGACAACAATCGACAATTGCCAGGTATAGTGCGCATGTATACTCAAGACAACGACGAGCATCTGCGTGAGCGCAATGCCTTTGTTCAGTCGTCGCTACGTTCCACTCTCTCTTCATCGCTTTCCTTGATGGCTAATGCCAAGGTGTCGTGGTCAGAATCTGCGTATAGGGTTGGTGTACCTTCGGGTGGCAACACAAGCCAAAGCTATTGGCAAAGAGAATATTATGGTTCGGCAGCCATGCTGTATGCGCCATGGAGAAATCTTTCGTTCGACTATTCTGTCGATTTCGCCCACAATAATCTCAACACCACCATGATTCAATGGCAGTCGCCATCGCGCAACTCTTTATGGCAAACCATCTCGGCAAAATATTCAAATAGACGCCTAACGGCAATAGCTCGAGTGTTATGGACAAACTGTTGGGACGATAACGACAAATCTCACAACCATGAGAATCGCATTATGCCTTCCGTTAGCTTGTCGTACAACATCCTTCCGCAAGGACAGCTCATGGCGCGAATGTTTTGGAAGAGTTCATTGCGCATGCCTACTTTCAACGAGCTATATTATTACCACATAGGTTCCACCGACCTCAAGCCAGAACGCTCATCGCAATGGAATGTCGGCTTGGTTAGCGACACCCACATAACTTCGTCAATAGGTTCCATTCGCATCGCAGCCACCATCGACGGCTATATATCAAATGTCGATGACAAGATAATAGCTATTCCGTTTAATATGTTCGTGTGGCGAATGATGAATCTTGCTAAGGTACGCACTCTCGGCATTGATGCCACAAGCAACATCGCTTGGAGCATCAACCCTCGGCATACACTCTTGCTATCAGCCAACTACACTCTGCAGAAGGCACAAAACAGAAGCAATCCGCAGTCGCCATACTACAACAACCAGATTGCATACACTCCTGTTAGCACCTTCGCCACTACCTTGGCTTGGCAGAATCCTTGGGCTGATATCGCAGCCACTATTGATGGTATGTCTAAACGCTGGACAACCAACGAGCATAGTCGTGGTACTGGCATCCCCGGCTTTGCAGAGATTGATGTCAACATCAGTCGCCGTTTCAATATCGGCAAGACTCATTTCAAAGCCACAGCCTCGATGCTCAACATCACCAATAAGCAATACGACCTTGTGGGCCACTACCCCATGCCTGGCAGAAGCTGGCGAATAAGCTTAGAAGTGGCTTTCAAATAAAAGACATTAACAACCACAACATAATTATTATTTATACAAACATGAAAAAGTATCTTTTATCTATCGCAGTCTTGATGGCTGCTACAATTTCGTTCACATCTTGTGACGACGATGACTGCCCTACCTGTACTCCACCAGTAACCATCGTTCAGAATGGAGTTTATGTAATAAACGAAGGTAGCTACTATAGCAAAATAAATGGAACACTCGACTTCCTTGGCTACGATGTTGCTAACGACACATACAGCATGACTCGCAATATCTTCGAGGATGTAAACGGTCGCTCTTTGGGTGGCACACCTAACGATGCTCTCATCGTTGGCGACTCTGTGCTCTGTATTGCAGTTTTCGACGAAAACCGCATAGAATTCGTCAACACCATCACAAAGAAGGCAAGTACTGCTATCAAGATTGAGAAGCCTCGCGAACTTGCTTACGAAAGTGGCTCTAACTACCTCTATGTTTCGTCATTCACTGGTAAGGTTTACAAGATAGATATGACCACTCGCACTATCACAGGCGAAAGCGCTGTGGTTGGTGCAAACCTCGAAGGAATCGCTGTTGCAGGCAACAAACTCTATGTTTGCAACTCTTGTAGCTCTGACTATATGACCTACTACAAGAATGTAGTTGAGCTTAATGCAAGCACCTTGGCAAAGAATCAGGATATTGAGGTAGTAGATGACCCTGTAGATGTTATCAACGCAGGCAGTGCAATCTTCATTCTCAGCATGGGCATCTATGCCGACAAGGACAAGCCTGCTACCGTGCAGATGCTCAAAGATGGTCAGATCTCTACTATCGGCAACGCTACTATGATGGCGTACGATGCAAATCTTAAACGTTTATATATGGTTAATGTTATATATAATAAAGACTATACTATAAAACGTAGAGATTACATGGTATACGACCTCAATACAAACGCTACATCTACATTCCTCAAAGAAGCTAGCGCATTCTTGCCTTATTCAATAGCTGTAAACCCTGTAAATGGCGACGTATTCATCTCTTCGATCACCAAGAATCCTGACACAGGCTTTGCTGACTACACTGCCGACTGCAAGCTCTACCGCTATTCTTCAGCAGGCACACTTCTTGGCACCTACGACTGCGGTGTAAACCCAGGCACCATTGTTTGCGATTCTTACTATCAGAAATAAGAGCTTGATATTTCATTCTGAAATAAAGCATCACATTAGTATATCTTAATGCGACACATTATTATATATATATATGCCTTCGTGGCATTCTCTCTCCTGCAGGCTTGCTCAAACCAGAGCAAGCCTGTGGCTATTGATGGCGACACCATACGTCTGAAGTATTCCACCTTGCTCACTATGGTCAGGTACTCAGACCATACAGATGTCACCATTGCCGACCCTTGGCATAAGGGCAAAACTCTACAGACTCTCCGCATCGACAACAATAAGCCTTATCGCAAAGCGCTGATATTCACCACCCTGCATTGTCAGCTAATGGAATATCTTGGTTGTCAAGCTGCTGTGGCTGGAGTTTGCGACCTTAAATATATCAACATTCCCGACATCAAGCGTCGCACCTCTCCTGCCTACAAAGGCACATTACCTTCGATAATGGATTGTGGCGACGGCATGGCGCCAAACATAGAGCGCATCATAGCACTCAATCCCGATGTGATGATAATGAGTCCTTTTGAGAATAGTGGCGGCATAGGAAAGTTGCAACAACTCAATATACCTGTGGTCATGGCTGCCGACTATATGGAGCAGTCGCCATTGGGCAGAGCGGAATGGATGAAGCTATATGGCATGCTATTTGGTTGCGAACAAACAGCCGACAGCTTATTCAATGTTGTAGATAGCACATATAATTCATTGAAGTCGATGGCAATAAAAATGAAGAAAGGACGTTCTATTCTTACAGAGCGTAAGACTGGCGCTACATGGTATTGTCCTGGAGGCAAGAGCACCATAGCGCAACTTATTGCTGACGCCAATGGTAGCTACGCCTTTGCCAACGACACCCAAAGCGGTAGCCTTGCATTGCCTTTCGAGCAAGTGTTGTCGAAAGCTGGCAATAGCGACATCTGGGCATTCAAATATGATGGTCCTCATCCTCTCTCACGCCAAGAGTTGCTCTCTGAATATCATGGCTACGCAGGACTTAAAGCCTTTCAAACAGGCGAAATATACCAATGCAATGCCTCTGCCACCTTCTATTTCGAAGAAACATGCTTCCGCCCCGACTACCTTCTGCGTGAGTTCATCCAATTGCTTCACCCTGATGCTAAGCTTGGTGGACTAAGATATTATAAGAGACAGGATTAAAGGTAAAAAGGTATAAAGGTATAAAGGTATAAAGGTAAAAAGGTAAAAAGGTAAAAAAGTAAAAAGGTAAAAAAGTGAAGACTAAAAAGATATCTCCATCCCTAAAGCTATGGCTTGCCGTGTTTGCGTTTGTGCCATTTTTTGCACTAAACATCTTCTATGGCAGCCTCGACATCCCAGCCACTAAGGTTGTGGAGATATTATTCTCATCTTCAGCTGCCAACGATGCCGCAACATATATCATCCTTCAAAGTCGACTACCTCAAGCCATTGTCGCTATGCTTTGTGGTGCATCACTCTCGGTTGCGGGATTGCTTTTGCAGACAGCCTTTCGCAATCCTTTGGCTGGTCCTTCCATCTTTGGTATCACAAGCGGTGCCAGCCTTGCCGTAGCCTTGGTTACATTGCTTTTAGGTGGTAGTGCCACAGCCTTAGGCTTCCAACTATCCATCGTTGTAGCAGCATTCGTTGGTGCAAGCATCGTTACGGCGATAGTCTTGGCATTGTCGTCGATAGTGCGCTCCAACACCATGCTCCTAATCGTGGGTATTATGATAGGCTACATAGCTTCGAGCGCCATCACATTGCTCAACTATTTTGCATCCGAAGAAGGAGTAAGAAACTATCTTTTGTGGGGAATGGGCAACTTTGGTGATGTGTCGTTGCAACAACTTCCACTATTTACCTTCCTCTCCTTGGTTGGCATCTTGGCATCGCTGATGCTCATAAAACCATTAAACACCCTTTTGCTCGGCGACCGCTATGCTGAAAACTTAGGCATAAACATTCGCAGAGTGCGCAATCAGCTTCTCATAGTCACAGGCTTGCTCACAGCTGTCTCTACAGCCTATTGCGGTCCGGTAGCATTCCTCGGCTTGGCAGTTCCGCATATCGCACGCCTCATCACCAACACCGAGAACCATAGACAGTTGCTACCAGCCACCATCCTTTGTGGTGCAATAGTAGCCTTGCTTTGCAACTTCCTCACCACCCTACCTCCTAACGGCACCCTGTTGCCACTCAATGCTATTACGCCATTGATAGGAGCTCCGGTAATAATCTATGTTGTCTTATTAAAAAGATAAAACTATATGACTAAGCTATACACTAAAACTGGCGATGATGGCACCACATCACTTGCCAACGGCACAAGGGTTTCAAAAACAGATATAAGAATAGAAACCAATGGCACCATCGACGAGCTAAATGCCATTCTCGGTCTTGCCAAAGCACAAGCGCCAAAACCGCTATCTATAAAGATTGCCGACATACAGCACAACCTCGTAGATATTATGGCGGCAATAGCAGGCAAAACAATTGATACCACTCACATAGAGCTTGACACTCAGCTCTTTGAACAAGAGATGTCTGCCTCTAATCACAGCTTCTCATTCGTCACTCCAGGTTCGTCGGTGCTAAATGCTGTGCTACATATGGCACGCACAAAAGCTCGCACATGCGAACGCCGACTTTGGGAAGTAAACACCATCACCCCTCTTTCTTCAACCATCCTCATCTACCTTAATCGACTAAGCGACTACTTATTCTTCGTTAGCACAAAGGAATAAAAAAAGCGTCCTAATGGGACGCTTTTTTTATTATATCTATTTTTATATATGAGCTATATTCCTATGGTACCAACACCTTAGAAACCTTATCGCCCACCTTTACAATATATACTGCAGATGGAAGTTCAAACTTCACATTACCTGTAGCCTTAGCTGTCGAAGCAACCACGCGACCTGTCATGTCGTAAACCACAACATTAGTAGCGCCATTAACACCAACCTCAATAGCCTTATTCTCTACCTTAATTTCTGAACCTACCTCTGCATTCTCGATGCCGTTTGCTGTAGCTACAGTTACCAAATCAGAAGCGTCAGACTTATAGTCGGTAAATGACTTATGAGCTATTGCCACAACATCATACTGATAGCCAAAACGCTGGTCTACGCCAGTAAATGTATAATGATCGTCGGCTGTCATCACAGTCTTGTAAGGTACATACACAGCATCACCCTTCTTGATATCCTGACGAATAGCGATATCGTCAACGAAGAAGATATTGCCTGTAGAGCTCATCAATACCACATATACATTGCTACGTTCCTTAGCAAGATCCTTTACAGCATCGAAATGTACTGTCTGCTTAGTAGCCTTATTAGTCTCTGCTATAGTTATTTCCTTATAAGCCAAAGCCTGACCAACAAGAGGATCGTTCATCAACATCACGTATATCACATCGTCTTTAGTGCCATAAACAGTAACGTCTACATCGATAGCACCACCATTAGCGGTAAGCGACATCTTTGGCGATGATACCAGACCATTAATTTTCATCCAAGCATTATAGAGATTTGCACCAACCATGCCCTCTACATACAAAGGCAACTGACCTTGCCACTCTGTGCTTGCCAAGCCAAGCTCACCATAGTTCAAATTGTAATAATAAGGGTTCTCAGGAGCTTCCAATGTGCCATTCTTTACATTATTGAAATCCTCGTATAACAAAGTGGTATTTGGCATATCCTCAGGAGCACTATACATATATTTATATACATTGAGCTTATAGCTTGTAGCTGTAGCCTTGGTACCCCAGTTTGCTGTAAATGAATCTGAAGTAATGTCTGTTGCAGGCAAAGCCTCAGCCTTAAGACCTACCACACCATTCACCCAAACATCATCACTTGGCAGAGAGTGCAATTCGCCATCGCGTGCACTTACATTATAATAATACTCATAGTTTGAATCAACATCGTTAACCACGAGGAATGTATCAGCAACCTCCTTAACAAGCTGAGTTACTGGTACACGCTGGGTGCAATAATCCAATGTAATATCATCTACAGCGAACGAAATAGAATTCTTTTGTACCATCTCTATCTTCACCTTTACTGCGTCATCACCCAACTGCTCTGGAGTAAACGAATAGAATTCTCCATTAGGATTTGTCACATAATAGTTTGGCATATTGGCAATAGTTTCCCACTTATTTGTGTTGCGGTGGAAGATGCTAATTCCCAACATTGAATAAAAATAGTTAGCCTCATTTTCCATTGAACTTGGTCGCACCCAGAACTTAAATCCTGTGAGTGGCGCCTTCATCTCTGGCGACTCTACATAGTTGCCCTCTTCGTCGAAGCATAGAGACAACTTGCCAGAGTTATACCATCCTTCTTCGGTATATACATCCTTCTTGCCCTTTGTAGATACGTCCATTGTCCATCCCTCAGGATAGTTAGGTGCCTCGGTATCAATCTTACCATCGGCAGTCAACTTCAAGTTGTCGAAGCCTTCTACAACTGTTCCCTTATATGTTTCGCCTGCAGGCATCTCCTTACGATATACATTTACCACATAAGTCTTAGCAGAAGTTGTAGGCTCCCAACGAGCAGTAAACGAAGTTGCAGAGTTGTTAATTGGCTCAAGAGCATATGGTGTTTCGATGATATCACGCTTGCGAGTAATCTTCACATCATCGATTAAGATAGCACCTTCCCAAGCCTCTATCTGGAACATATTGATAGCGCTAAACAGCGCCTTATTGGTTTCAAAACGATATTCTGCCCAATCGTCAGTAAGGTTAAAGATTCTATCATCCTGTGGACCATCATAGTTGTCGCAAAGTGCAATACGCATATTAGCGCCACTACCAGCATG
>OQWI01000900.1_pt1 | contig 13403 bp, 14 predicted proteins | sample 1691551 | NCBI WGS metagenome assembly OQWI01 (sample SAMN03418259, study PRJEB22391) | human gut metagenome | biome: human-gut; feature: organic feature; material: feces | host: Homo sapiens | place: Tanzania | collected 2013-01
CAATCAATAAAAATCGTCCGAATTTGCAGCCGTGCTTGCACTTAGTTTGAAAAAACAGGCGACATCCATTAAAACAGAATTATTTATTTTTGAAAAGGTTGACCAAACTTTTATAATTGATTGGCGAAGCATTCTTCTAAACAATAATCTTTTACTCTCAACTCAACAAAAATTAACAGACAGCAAAAATCCCTGTTCAGCGCTGAACAGGGATTTTTATATGGGGATGTTGTAAGCTTATTAAATATCGTAACATTTCCACTGACAATTTTTGCAGACTTCACTAAGTTTTCCTTGTGAAATTATCCTGCTTTTTGCCATATCTTTAAGCGTAATCCACTCGATTTCGTCACCGATTTTTAAATTATATTCTTTCAGACAAGCATTGTCAAAACTTGCCACTTTATCATTATCGGCACAAAGCTGTGATTTATTATTCGGGCATTTACTGCAAAGAACATCATTACAACTGCCCGTTAAGGTAATCAGCGGATTTTCTTTATTCAGATATTCAATTACATTTGTCATATTCTGCACAAAATCACTGCTGTAGCCTTTTCCTACGAAAAATTGTATGCAAAGGCTGTGGTGCGGTCGCAGATTAAAGCTTGATAACTTTGTCAAGACGATTCACCAATACAGACGCAAATGCGATTTTGAGTGCGTCAGCAATAAGATAAGGAACTACGCACAGTAAAAGTGACTCAACAAGTCCCATTTTCATTTGGAACATAAACCATACTGTGCCGAATGCATAACAAACAGCAAGGCCCAAAATCATAGAAACAATTTCAACCCAAAGTTTTTTGCCGAGTTTTTCTGTCATAAGACCTACAATTAAAGCTGTAAAAATAAAGCCGATAATATATCCGCCTGTCGGTCCGAAAAGTACACCTATACCTCCGCTGAAACCTGCAAACACAGGAACACCGACAAGACCGAGAAGTACATAAACTATAACACTGAGTGTACCTCTTTTCCAACCGAGTAATGACGCTGCAATAAATACACCGAGAGTTTGAAGTGTAAACGGAACTTCTCCGAACGGAATCTGAATTTGCGCACAAACTGTCATTACAGCGGCAAAGAGTGCCACAAATACTAAATCAAGCAAAGCGGCTTTGCTTTTTGATGTTGCCTTTGATTTTACCTCTAACATTGTTCTTTCTCCTTATCGTCAACCTATTTGGTTTATTAAGTTGACAATATTATAACGCGGTTTTACCGAATTGTCAACCTGCAATTGAATTTTGGTTGACAATTCACAAAATCATATATTTTATATAATAACAGTTGTTTAAATGAGGTTTTCTTTCTTAAGATATTCTTCGAGAATATCTGCCGCATACTTGCAAAGCTCCGGACAAGGACGCTTTTTATAGTATTCGTTGGTGCGTTCTGACGGCACATAACTTTCCTTATTGTTTTTCTGAAAACCTAAAAGTTCTCTGCAAATAATAGAGCCGTTGTCTTCTTTAAACTTTGCGGCAAGCTCCTGAACCGATTTATAAACATTTTTCTTTGTGGTATTGTCTTTAGAATTGTCATTACCCATTGCAAGACCTATCACCATAAACATACCTGTAACAGTACCGCAAACTTCTCTCATTCTGCCCATACCGCCGCCGAACGGTTCGGAAATTTTTAATGCCGTTTCTTTTTCAAGTCCAAAATCCTCGCAAAATGCAAGCAGAACCGCTTGAGAACAATTGTAACCGTTCATAAAATTTTGCTTTGCAATATCTCCCTTAGACATACAAATCATTCCTTTTCATTATAATGTAATTTTATTTTAACACCGACTTATAATAATGTCAAAATTTTCATACCTTGTCCGTTACGATTATAAAAAGTTTGGTCAACCCTTTCAAAAGTTGTGGGTGTGGGCAAAGCCAACGATACTGTCTGCTAACAAAATTTTTCTGTAGCCGAACAGCCTGCTGTTCGGCGGCTTGAACGAAACGGCAAAAAATTATTAATTGCGAACGCAAACAACCGTACAGTTTTTTACACTGTACGGCTGTTTGCAAGGGGTTTAGATAAGGAAATGGGTATGAGTGGAACGGATGCTTTCGCACCCTCTTGTTAGTAAATTTAAGCAGATTTATTATCGCTTGCGGTTTTTTTGGGAATTTTAATTGTGTATTCGATATAGTTGTTGTTTTCACTTTTGACTGCTTTGGCATCAATACCTGCAAGGCGCATTGTATCTACCGCTTTGTTGATGGTGTTTACAAAAATTCGCACATCTTTTATCACCGCTTTGCTTTGTCCCATACTTTTAATATGCTTTGGGCAGTCATTCAAGACTTCGCCTACAAGATTGTCGGTCTGTTGAGTGTTAAGATTAAGAGCTATTACCTTGCTTAGGACTTCTCGCCTTTTGCCCTCGTCTTCTATTCGGAGTAATGCCCTGGCATGGCGCTCCGTAAGACCTGCCGAAATAATAAGCTCCTGTTCTTCGTATGTAAGCCTCAAAAGTCGGAGTTTGTTGGCTATGGTAGATTGAGTTTTGCCAAGCCTTTGAGCCGCCTCTTCCTGAGTAAGTCCGAATCTTCGTATAAGTCTTGAAATCCCGCGAGCTTCCTCGAACACGCCGAGGTCGCTGCGCTGTAGATTTTCAAGGAGAGCAAAGATCGCAGACTCTTTGTCAGAACACTTAACGATTATGCACGGCACTTTTTTCAGTCCTGCCATAACCGACGCACGAAGACGGCGTTCACCGGCAATCAGCTCATATTCACTTTGACTTGCCCTTCTGACAGTCAGCGGCTGCAAGATACCGTTTTCTGTTATGGACTGCGATAATGATGTAAGAGAGGCTTCGTCAAATTGTTTTCGAGGCTGAGCCTTGTTAGGTCGTATTCTTATTATTGGTATTTCAGTGATTTTGTTATCATTGTTAAATAAAAAAGTCAACCTTACCATCCCGTGTCTTTTAAGCATCAGGGGTTTGTCCCTGTGACATTATAATATCACATTACCAAAAAATGGTATGTCGAATTGTGTAGGCATAATTAATTTTGTTTTACAATATTGCGTTGATTTTACCGTTTTGTTGTCAAAGTATTTGGTTTTCTTTCTTATAATTAATAAGTTTTTTTAATCAGTGATTACCGATTATTTTTGTTGATATAATCGAGTATAAAAAAATATTACAACACATTACTGTAAAAACCTACTGCTTTGCCCAGAATACGGACTTTGTTCATCTCATCTTTTTGATAATAAAGCGATTTGTAGGTCTTTTGCTCTGCTCTCGGAGCACTCAAAAACTTCATTAATCGGTCTGTTAATAAACCCCTCGGTTTTATCGTTGAACGATGTAATTACTCTTACTTTCATTTTGTCACCTCATTATTTATTGTTCTACTAATTCGTAAGTCTTTCTAAATATGTCAGGTTTACAAGGGTATTTCTCACCATTAACACCAGTAATAATATAATCACCGGGACTTGCTGTCATATCACCTTCAAGTGTATGTATAACGATTTTTTTGTCGGTTTGATATGCTTCTTCTACAACAGCTTTTTTCCGATACTTTTTTATATTCATTTTGTCACCACCTTTCAGTTTTTGGGTATTAAAAAAGCACTCAATCCGATTGATTAAGTGCTAATCTCTGTATTAAATTCACGCATAACAAAACCGCCCACCAGGCGCGGTTAGTTAATAGTCGATTTGGAGCATATGCCTGCCTGTTTTTTTGAAATATTCTTCATCGGCTTTTTTAGCCTCTTCCTTGATTTTGCTCGGTGCGTCAGTAATTATTCTACGGTTGCAATTATTATCAAGGTATGACCATTTATCAAATTTATCAAATTTTTCTGTCAATTTAATCGCCTCCGATTATTATTTTTGCAACTTGCTTTGCTGTTGAACTTGATTTTTTGCTTATACTTTCTGCGATGCATTCCGAAATAAATTCATCTAAGTTTTTCATAGCATATTTTGAAACTGAATATTTGCCTTGAAATTCACTGTTATTAAATTCAGGCAAAGACATCATTATTGCTCTTATTTGCTCAAGTTTATCATCCCACAAAGGGTCATTTAATCTGTGTTCAAGCTGTATTGCATGACCTATTTCGTGTCTTAAAGTATGCAAAGGGTGGGCAGAAGACCATTTATCCGATTTATTCATCTCTTGTGCTTTTTGTGCGTGTTCAGACAGAGCATTTTTCTTATTTGCAAACCTTAATAAAAGTTCTCCTGAATTATCGTAAAACTCACCATAATCCAATGAATTTTTAGAATTAAGTATGCCAACTCTTGAAATGGTTGTTATCTTGCCGAATTTATCCTGCATTTTTTCAAATTCATCGGTAAAATTTTCTTGAACAGCTTGCGTAACACCCTTTTCAAATTCTATTATACCACTATTTACGGATTTTTCAACATCTGTCTTTGCTTTTTCAGCAGTGATTTCAGATTTTTCTTTTTTCGTGATTGATTCACTGTCTGATATTTTATGAATATAATCCTCCTTTTGCGCCGCCAACTTATCCGCCCTGCCTTGCCGCTTTGCCTGCGGTAGAAATTCAGCCGTATAAACCAACGGCGGGGCAAAATAAAAGCACCTATGCAATCAAATGCAAGAGTGCTTAACGCAGTAAATACGACCCTAACGGTGTTCCGCAGATTATACAGCCTTTTACAGCTCATTATTTAAGGCATACTCACGCAACGGACTTGTTTTATGCAGGTTACGATGTACTTTATGTGCAACATCAGCTTGGCCACAGCAAGCCCGAAACAACGATGAACATATATACACATTTTGTTGAACAAAAGAAAAAGACTAATGTATCAAAACTTGATAGTTACCTTGCACAAAATGTAAGCTAAAAGTTTGTGTAATTTTTTCGCAAAAAATGCTCCGAGAAGTTTGATTTTTTCTCGGAGCATAATTTTTTGAGCCACCTGTTTGCAATTTTTTATACTTTTTTACATAGTTTTAAGTGGATAATAAAAAGCAACAAACCGCACTAAAGAGCCTGAAAATGGCTTAATAGTGCGGTTTTTCTATGGTCGAGGTGACAGGACTTGAACCTGCGGCATCTTGGTCCCAAACCAAGCACTCTACCAAACTGAGCTACACCTCGAAATTATTTAATTTTTGTCGCCTCAACAAGTCAGCTTCATTATTATATAACATAAAATTTGATTTGTCAACAATTATTTTTAATTTTTTTGAAACTTTCGTGATTTTTATTTTTCTTTAATTGACATACGCTGTTATGGGGTATAAAATATGATTACACTGATTAAATATATTACTTTGAAGGGCGGTTTTATATGTCTGACAATACAAAACTAAAAATCTCAAACGGGTTGATCGAGGATAAATATTCTGTAAAAAGCAAGTTTGTCAACTTCTTTTTGCTTGCGATGTTTACGCTCTTTCCCCTATTTTACACGGATTACTACTATAATATAAGACACGACAAATATTATTTTTTTCTTGTTGTCACTGCGGTGCTTGTTTTGATGATTGGCGCTGTTGCAATCACTAATTCCGATTCGCAAAGCGGAACAAAAGACAAAGCCGAATCCGTGCCTTGGTACAAAAAGTTATCATTTACGGACTATGCATTTGGTGCATTCATTTTGGTATGCACCGTATCCACTGTTTTTTCTCAAGATCCTGCCGATGCTTTCTTGGGTCTTAGCGGAAGAAACAACGGTTTATTGCTGATGATTTTTTATGCGGTGGTTTATTTTTTAATTACCAGATTTTTTTGTTTTAAAAACTATGTCTTTGTTGCCCTTGCAGGTTGTTCAATTGCAATATATCTGCTTGATATTCTCAACTGTTTTTACATAGATCCGCTTGGAATGTTTGCAAGCCTTACAGATGAGCAGACAATCACAAACTTTACCTCCACAATTGGCAACAAAAACCTTATGTCAAGTTTTATCTGCATTGTTATGCCCGTAACCGTCGCTTTTTCGGTTATAAGCAAAAATCGTAATCACCGTATCGTTTATCATATTTCGTCCGCATTCGGTTATATGGCTCTTATGACAGCCGACAGCTACTCGGGTATACTTGGTCTTGGCACTGTTTTTGCCGTGCTTTTAATATGGTTTTCACGCAGCGTTGCAAGACTTAAAAGATTTTTCCTCGCAACAACAATTATGCTGTTAAGCGGCAAAATTCTTCGTTTGTTTTCCTTTTTTATGGGTGACAAATCAAAAGGTATCTCGGAATTTCAAAGTCTGCTTGTTTACTCAAAAATCATATGGGCGGCAATTGCATTGTTCGCAATAATTACCGCAATTTTATTTTTTGCAGACAGCAAAACTCCCGACAAGACTTTACCGCTTGCCGTTCCTATTATAATCGGCAGTATATTTGTTGCCTGCATTATAGCAATGCTTTTTGCCGTATATTATTTCAGCGTAATTGACACAAAAACAAATATCGGCTTTTTGAAAAGTTTTTTGAGATTTAATGACAGCTGGGGTACTCATCGTGGCTATATGTGGATAAGGTCTTTCTATATATTCGGAGATTTTTCTCTTTACAACAAACTTTTCGGATGCGGACCTGACACCTTTGCCACAGTGTTTGAACCGTATTTTGAGGGGCTTAAACATTACGGTGACAGCTCCACAAACTGTGCCCACAACGAATACATAAATTACCTTATTACTACGGGAATTTTCGGACTTGCTTCTTACCTTTCGATAATTTTCGGAGCGCTGAAAGGTGCGATTAAATCCGCAAGTAAAAATCCGATTGCAATTGCTTTTGCGGTATCTGTTATCAGCTATGCCGTGCAGGCTGTGGTAAACCTTGCTCAACCGATTACAACACCGCTTTTTATTATTTTTATTGCACTTTGCGAGGCAGTTGCCCGTAAGCAAAAAACAACTGAATAAGCACAAACAAGACAGCCTATATACTAAGCTGTCTTGTTATTTTTACGCAGCTTTTCTGCGTGATGTATGCCTTGTTGCCACATTTCGTTTCTTATTTTTTTGTTGAGATTGGGGCTTTTTGAACAATATTGACTTTACGGGATAACGCATAGCGTAGCTTATAATTACGAAAATGCAGACATTAACATATAAATCAGCGTCAGGCATTTGTACAACTCCTTAAGTTTATTTGGGGCTTTGTTATAATTAGCTTAAATGACAAAGTGAAGTTCCTAAACTTAATTTTTGGTAAATTCCACATTCAATAACTATCCTTTCAGACAATGATAAACGACTCATATTTTCCTGCTTTCCGCAGACAGTAACCGTTTTCATTTTACCATACTCTTTTGTCAAGGTGAACCCGTGGTATTTCTCGTTTTTTCCTCAAAAATCCGAACTTCACTTTGGCAATTTAGGTTTGTTATAATTAAATTATACAGTACCGGCTGGGTAATAAACAGGACTTTGCTATGATGTTTGCCGATTTTTCAATAATATTTTTTCGGTGTATTTAACGATTATAAAATTTTTACAAAAACAAAAGCGCAATAACCGCAGTTACCGCACTTTTATTTGGAAAATATAAATTAGAAAGATTTTTAAACCAACATAACTTACTTTTATTAATCGTCAAAATTAGGAGTTTGAATTGCATCGTAGCCGGTTTCGCCTGTACGGATTTTTACCGCCTGCTTTAAGTAGTAAGTAAAGATTTTACCGTCACCCGGATTGCCTGTAAACGCAGTCTTTTTAATAGCTTCTATGGTTTTTGCTTCCCATTCTTCTGATGAAACAACTATTTCAAACTTGATTTTAGGCAATACCTGCACATCTACTTTTTGACCTCTTACATATTCGGACATACCTCTTTGAATACCGCAGCCTACAACCTGATAGGCTGTGATTCCGTTTACGCCTATATCCATTAACGCTTTTTTTACATCGAGGAACATTTCCTCTCTTACAACAGCCTCTATTTTAATAAGCTGAACTTCGTTATTGTTATCCATATGTTAATCCTCCGTTAATTATCAAGACCGTTAAATGACGGGTAAGCAGATTCACCGTGCTGTGTAATATCAAGTCCGAGCATTTCGTCACGCTTGCTTACTCTGATTTTACCTGTAATAATTCTTGTTAAGCCGTAACAGATAAGTGTACCTGCAACTGCAATTACAAGTGTAATTACAATACCTAAAGCCTGTGCGCCGAACTGAGCAAACTCACCATAGATAAGTCCGTTGCCTGCGTCTGCGTTAATAGCTGTGCTTGAGAATACACCTGTAAGAAGTCCGCCCCAGATACCGCCTGTACCGTGACAGCTGAATGCGTCGAGTGCGTCGTCAAAGCCGAATTTCTTTTTACCGAATGAAATCATAAGGTAGCAAACAGGGCTTGTTGTAAGACCTATAATTACTGCCGCCCAAATCGGAACAAAACCTGCGCCCGGAGTAATGCCTACAAGACCTGCAACCATACCTGTGCTTGCACCGATAAGTGTAGGCTTTTTATTTTTAATTACATCGCAAAGCATCCAAGAAAGGATTGCGGCTGCCGCAGAAACGGCTGTTGTCATAAATGCGTGAGCCGAAAGACCGTTTGCCTCAAGTGCAGAACCTGCATTAAAGCCGAACCAACCGAACATAAGAAGTGAAGCACCTAAAACTACTGTAGGAATATTGTGGATTCTGTAGTTAGCGTGTTCGTAATCGTGGCGTTTGCCGAGGATAATGCAAAGGACAAGAGCTGATACACCCGAACTGATGTGAACAACATCACCGCCAGCAAAATCAAGAGCACCGATACCGTCAAGACCGAGAAGTCCGCCGTCTGCCCATACCATATGAGCAAGAGGATAATAAACAATTAAAGACCAAAGAATGATAAATACGAAAAGTGATTTAAACTTCATTCTGCCTGCAACAGCACCTGTAATAAGAGCAGGAGTAATAATTGCAAACATCATCTGAAATCCGCAGAATACCATATTAGGAATAGCCGCACCGTCTTTGTAACCCTCGGTAAGAGATACGCCCTCAAGTCCTATCCAACTAAGGTCGCCTATAATGCCGTTTGAACTTGGTGCGAACGAAAGTGAGTAACCGAAAAGCACCCACATTACAATGCCTGTACCGATGATGAAAATTGAAGTCATCATTGTGTTTACTACATTCTTTTTGCGAACAAGTCCGCCGTAAAACATTGCAAGGCCGGGAGTCATAAGGAACACCAAAGCCGAGCAGATAAGCATAAAAGCTATATTTCCTGCATCCATTTTAAAACCTCCACATAAACCGACTGAATAAAAACAAGGTTCACCGTATCTTTGAAATTTGCAGGAAAATAAATTTAAATTGCAAATTCTTCAAAGATAAAGTGAACCTCTTTGTTCTTGATTATTCATTTTCAAATTAAATTAAAATAAGAAGTTTTCCGGAAACTTTACTTTACAACTTGAATTATAGCGTTATTTTTACCCTTTGTCAATAGATTTTTGCAAAAAAATCAGCTGAAATTTAAAATTTTCTTATCATAGCCAAATTCAAGCACAAAGTATATGGATATTCAATTTTGCAAGAAATTTTATAAAACTTTCATAATGCCCACAAAAATCAGGATAACGCTTATACAGAAATCATTACACATCTTTGCGGCGGCAGGGCAATTTTCCTCAAGGCTTTCTAAACCATAATTTACCACAATTTCCTATAAAGAACCTCTGAATATTGCCCAGCACTAAGTAAATTCTATTTTCATTATATCACAGCAAAAGCATAAGAAAACCGCCCTACAAAAAAATTGTAGAGCGGTAAATTGTTATAACCGACAGTTAAATTCAGTCTTAATTATTGTTTTCTGCAAGGTAAATCTGATATGCTGTAATATCTGTTACATCAACCTTGCCGTCTTTATTGAAATCGGCCTTTGAATCAAAGTTATCGGGCTTTTCTGCAGAACCTGCAACAACCTGCTGTATATATGTTGCATCGTTTACATCAACTTTGCCGTCGCTGTTAATATCGTAATCAACATCCGACTTACTCTCTGCAAGAGTCCAAACCTGTGTACCGTAGAATGGGTTTGCTGTACCTACAACAAGGCTGTCGTCTGTTACGGCAAAAGTACGGCAGCCGTGGTTATACGGATCGCCAAAACCGTTTGTTGTAACAGTTTCTACATTAAGGTCGCTGTCAAGTGTGTAAAGGTCAAAGCCTCTTTCAGATGTGCTTAAGTAAGCCGCACACTTAACAAAAGAAGTCATTTTTGCAATGTTTTCTTCTGTAAAGATTTTATCACTTAAGTCGCCGATTACACTTGAAATATCATCAGAAGCATCTGCAAATTCTTTGTAAGTAGCAATAAACTCTTCGCTTGCTTTTTCGTCAACAGCGTTTTCCACTTCATTGGCAAGCTCAATAACATCTTCTGCCCTTGCAGCAGTTGCTTTGCTGATTCTGCCTGCGTTATTTACACTCTTTGCCATATCTCTTGCATCGTTTCTTGAAACAGAAAATGTTGCCGGAGCATTTACAGGCAGATGCGGTTTTTTGTATTTATTGAGAATAAGTTCTGCAAGCACCTTTATATACTCAATCTGTGACTGCCACTCTTCGTCTGTCATTTCAAGAAGGTCGCCGTTTGTAAGCTGACCGACAGGCTCAAGGAGTGAGCTTGTATCAAATGTGCCTACATAAAGTTTATCATCATAAACCTGCATTCTCCAGATATACTGGTTTTCGTTGCGGTCAAAGCCCGAACCTAAATCTGTAATACTGCCGTCAGGGAACATCTTGTCCGCATCGCCTACAACAAGGTCAATGTTTTCGTCTGTATCCATTCTGTAAAGGTTTACGGACTGCTCAAGGTTAGCGTTTACAAAATCGCAGCTGCGGTCAAACAAAACTCTTTCAAGAGCAATTTCTTCGTCATTGTACTCACCGATATAGAGGTAACCGTCATATATACAAAGGTTTGCCGCACCCGAGCGTGTTCTTTCAGGGTCAATACCGTAAGTATATTTTGCGTTATCCTTTTCCTGATCGCCTACAACAGATGTCCATGTCCACTTGCCGTTGTCATCTCTGTCGCCCCTGATGATAGCAAACGACTGCATTGTATTGTCATCAGGCTTGTTTTCAGGTCTGCCTGTGCAGATTGAAACATACAAAGAATCATTATATGCAGCCATATCCCAAATTGAACCGCCGTAGATGCTGTCCTGATAACGATAAGCAGGATAATTGAACATATCGTCCATAGTAGCAATTACTTTAAATGAATCGGGATCTTCAGGGTTGTCGCTTTCGCAGATATATGCGCCCTCAAGACCTACAAGGCTGATTATAAGTTTGTTCTCGTAAGTGCTGATACCTCTGATACCAACGCTTATACCCATCTGATAAGCCTTGTAATAATCTGCCTGACTGATACTCTGATAAACTTTCTTGTATTCATCGGTTTCAGGATCTACCTGATAAACAGTCGGCAAACCGTTTACAGAACCGCAGAAGTAGAACTTGCCGTTTAACTCTACAACATTTCTGAACTGTACATTTGTGTTGGTTGTAGCCTTTGACATAAGGAGTTTTACTTCGCCTGTCTTTGTATTTACCTTAACAAGAATACCCTTAGGATCTCCGCCGTCTTCTTCCGATATAAAGAAAGCACCGTTAAACATAGCGTTAAGAGTAGCTGTCATAACTTCTTTATCAAATTTATTGCCGAGCACTGTATCCATAAAGTTAAGTGTCTGTGTCATAGCATTCGGGCAAGTACCGATATATACCCAATCACCGTGACCGATAGCAGACCACGCGTAGTTCTGTGAACGGTCGCCAACGCCTGTAATCTCATCGGTAACTGTGCTGTTGCCAATGTAATCAACAATACCGTCCGGAGCTTTTAAACCGTTTTCCGGATGTGTGATTTTGTTAGCGGTAAAAGTATTATACTCATAAGCAGTACCGTTTACAGTATCACCTGCCGCCATAGCAGTGATTGAAGAAACGCTTGCCACAACCAATGTTGCGGAAAGCAACGCTGAAAGAATTCTTTTTTTCATTGTCCGTTCTCCTTTATTATATCTTTCCCAAATTGTACTATAAATTCAAAATTATGTCAATGAATATTTGCACTTAAATGTCAATTTTTCTTTGCATAAACGCACAATATTATAGTAATTAAACAAATATATGTATTTTAATGTTTAATAGTCATAAAATAAATATATGTTTACAAAATGCATTTTTATAGACTGCTTTATATTAAAATTCCGTTGCAATGGTCTATTTCGTGCTGGATTATCTGTGCCGTAAAATTTGTGAAAGTGCGTGTAACCGTTTTGAATTTATCATTGGCATATTTTACGGTTACAGTTTTATAACGCTTGGTTTTGCGCTCCCCGTCAAGCGACAGACAGCCCTCTTCGGTTTCGTATTCACTGTAAGCCTTAACGATTTCAGGATTAAACATAAGAATATACTTTCCGTTATCGCTTATTGCAATAATTCTTTTTGAAACGCCAATCATATTTGCGGCCATACCTACACAGCCCTCAAAATTTGCTTTTAAAGTATCAAGCAAATCAACGGCTATCGGCATATCCGACATATTTGCTTCAACCGATTTTCTCTGCAAAAACATCGGATCTCTTACAACTTCTCTTACCATATTTATCCCTCGCTTAGTTTTTTCTGATTATAGCATATCGGGGATAATTTAACAACATAAAAAGAGTCAAATATAAAAACATCTCAATACACAATAAAGACGCACTCCGAAATCGAGTGCATCTTTAGCAATTCTAAAACACTTATTCAAACTTTTTTATTAAACCGTAATCTTTAAAATCATAATTTTACAAATGCAATTCCACACGCATTTGTGCCTATGTGACTGCCTATAACCGCACCGACTTTTACAGTTTCAACGCTATGCACATTCGGCAGTAGCCTTTTTATGTCGCTTGTCAAATCATTTGCAAGGCTTTCGTTGTCGGAGTACATTACATATACAGGGAAACGAGGATTAAGCTCTTCCCTTTCAAGCCTTTCGGCAAGGCTTTTTATGCCACGCTTAATGTTAAAACTTTTTGCAAGCAACTCGACATTGCCGCCGCTGAGTCTTATTACAGGCTTTATACGGGCAACAGTCGCAAGCATTGCTTTTGTCTGACTTACTCTGCCGCCGTTATGCAGATATTCAAGGGTATCGAGGCAGGCAAGCAACGATATTTTTGTTTTTATGCGCTCGATTTCTTCATAAATTTCTTTTGAGTTTTTCCCTTGTCTGCGCAGTTTTACCGCATATTCAACAAGCAGTTTTTGACCTGCCGAAGCGGTCAGTGAATCAATAACATACACATTTTTGCAGCCGATCATATCGCAGGCAATTTGTGCGGTATTTGCCGTTCCGCTTATTTTTGACGACATAAAAATTGCCACACCTCCGTCTTTGCTATGTTCGGCAGCCT
>OQWI01000904.1_pt1 | contig 13386 bp, 16 predicted proteins | sample 1691551 | NCBI WGS metagenome assembly OQWI01 (sample SAMN03418259, study PRJEB22391) | human gut metagenome | biome: human-gut; feature: organic feature; material: feces | host: Homo sapiens | place: Tanzania | collected 2013-01
GAATCCTTGAGCTTTTGCAAACAGGAAAAGCAGTTGATCTTCTTGAGATGGGAATTCTTTATATTAAGCCTGATGGCGGAATGGAGACAGCAAGTCCAGGCATAAATGACGTTCCATCGATGAAGGTTGCTTTTACTCCATCAGAACTTGCTCTTGAAGCTGTAAAAGGAGTATCGGTCGCAGCTGATGTTACAGCAACAACAGCTCCTGAAATAACAGAAGTTTTCGATATGCACACACGCAAAAAAGGAACAGAAATAACATCCGGGCAGACTGTGCGTATAAAAGGCAAGCGGCTTAAAGTAGCAGGAAACAATGATGAAACAGGAGTTTTTCTTGCTTCTTGCGATGAAAACGGAAAGTACTCGGAAAATATTTCTGAGTGGATTCAAATCAAAAGCGATGAACTGATAGACAATACGGGTTCTGTTCTTCTTTTTAATGTTCCGGTAGAAGCAAAACCTGGAGCTTATAGGCTCATTGTAAGAACAGCTTACGGTTCAGGAACTCGCATAAACAAAACAGTCCGCGCCGGTATTCATTCTGAAGCTATAACAGTTTCCGCATAAGGTGTGCTTAGTAAGCAAAAAAACGGCTCTTCTGAATAAGAAGGGCTGTTTTTTTCAGCAAAAATTCTACAACTTTGCAAGCCGCTTGGAAATTTCTAAAGTCGCGGTTTCAAGTTGATTTTTTTTCAGAAAAGCAATAGGCTCTAGTCCCCTAAAATATTGTCAAATCCTTAATCACTCGGAGCAAAAAAAAAATGGACAAGAGTTTTATCGTAAATGCGCTTAGAAAAAATGGCGTACAAGAAGGAATGTGCCTTGAAGTCCACAGCAGCCTTAAAAGTTTTGGTCATGTTGAAGGCGGAGCTGAAACTGTAATCAGCACGCTCAAGGAAAGTGTCGGTTCAGAAGGCACAATTTTTATGCCGGCACTAAGACTTAGCCCTGCTCTTCCGCTCACGGACGAAGACAAAAAACTTGGAATAACCTGCAAAATAAAAATCCTTCCCGATGACAGAAAAAAAAGCGCAATGGGAATTATCGCCGACACTTTCAGGCTTCAAGACGGAACTCTTACAGGAAGCGGAATCATGCAGATTTCAGGCTGGGGAAAACACGCGCATGAAGCTGTAACTGGCGGACTTAACTTTGCCATTCAAAACGGAGGCAAGGCACTACTTTTGGGCGTGGACATTTATAAACTTACCGCAATGCATTATGTTGAAGAAATCACTCCAAAAGAAATTTCTGATATGTTTGCTCCGAACGCAGAAATCAACAAAATCTATCCGCCTGAAGAATGGTTCATCGAAGCAGGAAATCCGCCTGTAAAAGCCTGGTGTAAAATTCAAAAAGCGGCTGACGAAATGGGATTTATAAAGCACTTTGAAATCGGAAGCTGCAAGGCAATGCTTTTTGATGTTGGAAAAGTAGTTTCACTGTATGAGCATGAACTAAAAACAGACCCATTTGGATTTTGGGAAATAAAGAAAAAAGCTTAGTCCTCACTCCGCGTTTCTTGCAAGGCGAAGTCCGCCGGTTTTCACGTAGGACGGGTCGGCTCTTCTGTAGCAGGATTCAAAATATACGTAGGAAGCGTTGTACCCGCCCTGTTTCATGCTTTTTGAAGGATAGACTTCATATTTCCAGTCATAGGGCGAGGCGAAATCGCAGCACCATTCGTAGGCGTTTCCGGCAAGATCATAAAATCCAAGTTCGGAAGGAAGTTTTCCGCCTTGCTTATGGATTCTCATTGAGCCGTTCGCAGGAATCTTGCATGAGGAATTACGGTCGTCCCAGCCGGCGGCAGTTCCGTTTGGTCCGTCATTTTTTGAATTGGTCATATTCCAGCCGTAGTCTTTTGCAACTTTTGACGGCGGAACTGGAGTGATTCCCATGATTTGGTCCATAAGAGCGGGCTTTGAACTTCCGCTGCAAGGACCGGTTTTGTCGCCGGGTGCATTTCTTCCGCTTATAAAAGAACCGTCCTCGCATTTGCGTGCGGCATACTCCCATTCATAAAGATACGGAAGCCTGAATCCGTCCGCATTTTTGTTCACGTAAGGATTGTCAACGTTTCCTTTGGCAAGGCTTGTCATGTCGGTCGCCTTTGCGTTTCCATAAGGAAGCGGAATGTTTGCGGGTCTCTCGCCTTCCTTGTAAACTGAATTCCTAAGAGGATTTTTTAAATCAGAATCCGTACAGTAAACCGGAGCAAGACCACACAATTCGCTCAACGCGTTGCACCACACAACCGCGTCCCGCCAGTTTATTCCGCAAACAGGAATTCCTTCATCTTTAGGTTCGCCGCCCTCGTTAAAAAGCTTGCTGTTGCTCAAATCTCCGTACTGACCTTCCGCACCGGCATTTTCAAAAACATATTTTTTGTTCCCAGGAGAACCAGAAGTCGCCCAATTGTACACAAAACGCCAAACATTGTAGCTTACCTCGAACTTTGACATGCTGAAAGGCGCAACCCTAACAGTTTTTGTAACGCTTTCAACATCCTCGCCAAGAGCAATCTCATCTGTATTCAAAACGCTTATCATGTCGATTTTTAAGTCTGAATCTGGAAGAGAAAACTGCGACTCTTCCGTGCGCGGAACAACTTTGTAATAAGCGTAGTCATTGGAATTATCGCCCGAAAAATCGCACGAGAAAAACAAAACGCAGACCGCGGACAAGGCAAAAACAAATTTGTTCATAGCGGAATTTTACTTGGTATTTTGGGATTTTACAATGGAATTTTTGTGCGGCAAACAGTTATTCGTTTTTCATTCCTATGAAAGTTTTATCTGCCTCTTCACCAAAAACAATTCCGTCATTTTTTAAGTCTTTATCTTTTGAAAGATAAAAAGTCAATAAAACCGAAAGAAGGGCCAATATCAAATACAAAACAAATAATATAACTTTCACAACCTTAAAATATGGAGACACGGAATTTACTGACAATTCTTTTATGGACAACAAGGCATCCTTTACTGATAACTTATTATTGTCCCGTTCCAATACATTTATTGTTTTTAATGTTACAGTATTTCTTTTCAACACTTTCCATTGTTCTAAACAGTCTATCGCCAGTATCGGGCCCTACTCCATTTGACTGTTTTGCAACTTTCTGTCCCTTAAATGAATTTTGAGAAACTCTTACTGTAAACAGTTCATAATCTTTGAATGTCTCAATAGCTTTATCACATAGAACATTTGTTACAATTTTTATTCTGTTTTTAGGAATGTTTGATAATTCGATAGCATTCAATAGACCATTTCCAGAATTAATTACAGCATCTATGAAAATGACATCCTTATTCTGAAGCAGTTCTTTGTTCTTCTCAAAGAAATTTAAGTCATTTTTATCATCATATAATAAGAATGTACAATCAAGTTTATTGGCAAAGCCGTATGCCATTGGAAGACCCGCTCTAAGTAAGGTTATAACTACTGATTCACTGGAAAAATGCTGCTTATAGGTATCTGCAATTGTTTCGCCAAAAAACTCATGAATTTTTCTCAATTCAGTGCCAGTGATACCTGAGTCACTTTTGCAAATATTTATTCCTTCTTTTATAAGAAGATTATCAACCTGTTCATTAAGTGTATAAAGCATTACGCTACCTCCGTTATTCCTTTGTATTTATATGGATTGTTTTTGTATTGCATAATTTTAGTCTCAGAATGAACATCTATATATTTCTGTACTATTGGTCGTACTTTTTCTGGAGCCCAGATTAATCCACCAGTCTTTTCCAGCATGTATATATCACACATACTGTCACCGGTTGAAAAAACTTCGTAACCATCGTTTTGCAATAGTTCTACCACATACCCTTTTACAAAATCTGTTATTATACCTACAGAATCTGCCTGAAGATTATTACCTATAACATTTGTAAAAAAATCTTCTTCGCCATTTATCTGTTTCCAGATATTGTAAATTCCAGCAGTAAGCCCAAAAATGGAATACCCATCATTTTTTAATAATTCTAATTTGTCCAGAACACAATTATTATATGTAAACTGTTTTATTTCAGGATAAACAGAAAAGTTTTTGTATAATTCCTGTTGTCTCCAGAACTGATATTGGGTATAAACATCGCCTCTGAAAATTTCTTTTAAGAGTTTATTATGTCCGTTATTCAATTCGAAGAATGGAATTGTTGTATCTTCTTTTGTAATGGTTCTGTCACAATCAAACAGGGCTATTTTCTTTGAATTACTAGCCTGCTCTTTTATTTGAGATACAATGTGCCTAGCAGTTTCGATTGCAGTCATTTTCGGATAAGAGGATATATACAGATTAAGGAATTGCAAATTTAGGTTGAAATCTTCATCAAGAACTATGAATTCCTTATGGTCTGCGAAACATATATCTCTTAATTCTGAAATTTCCTTGTCCTGCCATTGTGATATTTCTTCTATACACAAATTCTTAAATTTCTTATTTTTGTCAGAAACTGAAATTCGAGTATGAGCATCTTCTGGTTTTACTCTCAAATACAGGAATACATCATATAGATTTTTGTCTTCATCAGAGAAAACTGTCTCAAACTCATTATCGCTTGGAAAACAATAATGACCATCAACAATAATATTATTCATATTGGTAAGTTTAGAGACAAAAGCTTTTCGAATGTTATTCTGTGTTTCGGCTGGAAGTTTCTGAAAATCAGCCCCATATTTCTCATTAGAAATTTCTGATAATCGTTTAGATCCATGAATATGTTTAAAACATGAATGTTCTGTCAGGAACGTATTTATAAAAGTATCCTTGCCAGAGCATGAAATACCATACAAAACTAATTTCATTACTTTCCTTCTTGAATTTCATCAAAATAGCATTTTCCATCCTTTACAGGAGTGAAACGCAGCATTGATTTATATATTGTTTCCAGAGAATCAGTTTCATTTCCTAATTCATATTCTTTCATTCCGATAAAGCGTCCACATGGGTAAACCTTACCGTTTGCATAAAAGATATTAGTTCTGCCTACACCACATAATTGACCATACATTGTGCAGTCATATTTTGGAGGTTTTCGAAGCTGGCGCAATGAAAGTGTTGTTTTTCCTGCCCTTTCGATAAAAGAATTAAAATCAGACTTACTTATGTATAAATCTGGAGAAGCCTCATCTACCAACCTTGAAAAACAAACTTCAGAGAAAGTCTGCTCAAAATAAGTAAGTAATTCTTCTTCATTTTCAATACTCTTCTTATGTACTGTAGTGTTTACAGACGGAACTACTCCAAATATTTTTTTGTATGAATTAATATTCTTCATTACAAAGAAATATGTACCTTTTCCATTAGGAAATTTTCTGCATGAATCCTGAATAGATTCGTTTCCATCCAGAGAGAATGATAATTTAATTGTATCTTTATGTTCATAGAACCAGAGTAATATCTCTTCATTTACCCCAACTCCATTACTTATTGTATAGAATTGCAGAATATGTTCCGAATCATTTTCCATTGAAAATCCTATTGCGCTTTGAATTAAATCAAATCGCAGCAAAGGTTCTCCTGCTCCTACAAGACCTACTTTGAATGCTTTTAATTCATTGTTTCTTGCATACAACAGAATATTCTTAAGAATAACTTCAAGATTTTCTGCCGTGATATCACCACAAGAGGTTTTTGATATATGTTTATCAAAGTGACAGTAAGTACATCGTAACTGGCACTTACTTGTGATTGAAATACAGGCTCTATCTATCATTTGTTCTCCCAATTTTTTTCTGATATGTTGTGCCATTTGAATCCATTAAAAATTTGCATTTAAGCTCAATTATTTTTCTTTTGGATTCATCATCCTTGGCATTTCTCTCATCGATTTGTATTGCGAATTCTTTTGCAGTTTTATATTCATAACGACAATGAATATTTCTATCCGTCTTATCAAATAAATACAAAGCAACTTCAATGTTTTTTCTTAAACAGGCCTTTATTAATGGTGTATATCCATTAAAATCTTGTTGATTACAACAAGCGCCTTGTTCAACAAGGTATTTTGCAATTTCAAGTTTTCCATGCCATGCAGCAATCATTAGAGCGGTATTCCCATAATTTTCGCCTTGGGAACCTTTATCGATATCTGCACCATTTTTGATCAAGATTTTTATAAAATCTAAATTATTAATCTGCACAGCATGACTTATTGGAGGTAGTCTATATTTAGTTTCATCACATTTATTCATATCAATTTCTGGCAAAGATAAAAGATACTGCAACATTTTTTCATCTTTATTTCTTATTGCCTGAATACAAGGAGTCCAGCCAGTTTTTGGATCTGTATGATTAATATCAGGATTCTTTTGTTTTATTACCTTTGCTTTTTCAACATCCCTGGAATTAACAGCCGAATAGAAGTTTATAGTAGCCTCTCTATCGAAAACTTCATCAGAAAGAGAAAACTCTTTCTCATAATCACTTAATGTTAATACCTTAAAATTCGGGGTTGATTTTGCTTTTAATGGGAAATATATATCTTCTGCAATTAAATAAACCATTAAAGAATGATCTTCTTTAGCCTTAGTTAATGCAGCATTAATAATTTTATTATCATTTAATTTCTCGTTGTCATTTTCTGATAGGATCAAGAATCTGTTTTCATCCTCCTTTCTATGATCATTAAAAGATTTCATTGCAAGCCAGGCCTGCTGCTGTCTTTTGCCCTTGTCTTTCTGATAATTCATTTCAGAGAGAACTGTATCAGTAATACAGATGTAATTTATTTCCTTAGTTTTCATTTCATCCAGAATTCTTGGGCGTCGGCAGAGAATTGAAGAATCGACAACTACCATTATTCTTTTAGAACTTTTTAATCCAAGAAGTTCATCGATACTTATATGAAATTCTTCAGCGAGTTTTATTAACTGTTCTGTAGTTGGAGGATTCTTTCCTTGTTCCCAATTTGAAACAGTTGGTCTTGAAATTCCCATGATATTAGCAAATTCCTCCTGTCTCATATTTTTTGAATTTCTCAATTTCTCAATATTCTTTCCAATAATCGTATAATCCATACTATTCTCCGTATATCTTTAATTCTAAAGTAGCACCTAAAACACTAGCTGTCAATTTTATTAACATAACCCCTTTAAGATGTCAGAACTTCTTACAATTTGTCAGAAATTATGACATTTAAGAGGTTAAGTTATGTTAAAAGAGTAAGTATTCAAATATAAATATCTGAAAAACCTATGCATTTCCTACCTGAGCAGCTGAAATTGCTTTGTAGAAATCATAAAACTTTGCAACGCGCTAAAAATCCACCCGGAAATTTTGTTCTCTCCGCCCAAAGAGGAAAAAGAGGCTGCAAAAAACGAGATTATCGCATTGGTAAAAAAGTATATATAATGTTATAGAAGAAAGTTTTTTCGTCACAAAAAAACTGCCGCTTCATCGCATAAACCTGCAATTTGCTCCAGATGGTTGTACTCAAGTTTCACTTGAAATAGTTTGGGGTTCTGAACAACCTTAATCTTTCTTATCACACAAAATCTTCACAACTTGTAAATTCACTTACGCTTTTATTTTTTATTCAAACCAATTTTCAACACAAAGCGAAAAATGCTCCCTAATAGGTTCATAGTCTTTTATATTCCGAGTCACAAGAATCAAGTTGTTCGACATTGCAATAGAGGCAATTTGAGTATCAATAACAGGAGTTGGAGTTCCAGCAGCAATCATCTTTGCCGCAATATGAGAATTCAAGGACGCGGCAGATTCATCATAAGAAAGAACGCTGAAATTCGAGTGCACAAAATTTTCAATCGCATCAAAAATCAAATCTTTTCTTTTTCCATGCGGCAACATATCCACACCTTTCAGCAATTCAAACCAAACCGGAGCACATATCGCAGAAAAACTAGCCTGCATTTCAATTTTTGACAAAACTTTTTCATTTCCAAACGGTTTTGCAAATTCAGAAACAATATTTGTATCAAGCAAATAGACTAGCCCCATGAATTTTCCCTCCCAAAATCAAGGCGTTCCGCATTTCTGTTTTCTTCAAGAATTCTATTATATTCTTCACCGGCCTCCGCCAACACCAAAAGCTCTTCCTTGCTTAATCCCGCCCGCCATTTGCGCAGCTCCTCCACAGGATTCTTTTTTACAGACTTTTTGTAGTTCTCATCAAAATCTTTTTTGCTGATTATCACCGCCGAAACCGTTCCGTGCTTTGTTATCTCAACGATTTCTCCATTTTCAGCGTACGTTATGTATTCGCTTAGCTTTGCCTTCACATCATAAAGCGGAGCAGTCATCGCGCCTCCCGTATCAGATTTTTCCGACCATCATATAGTCATATTATAGTCATAAATAGTCATACCGTCAAGTTTAAAATAAAAATCCGGAGAATAGACAGAAACCTGCAAATTCTTTTGGCGGCTGAATATCCAGTCCGTCAAGGAATCTGCCAAATGAAATACACACTTGAACACGTCAGAAACAAGCACCTGACAATCTGCGAACGCACTCTTATCCAGTTCAGACTCAAGGACGGACACACGGTCTACTCAATCGCAAAGGAAATAGGCTGCGCATACAACACCGTCAAGAACGAAATCAGAAGAGGCTCAAAGCAAATATACAGAAGCCGCCGCTTATGCTACCGTGCAGAAACAGGACAGGAAAGATGAGACTCGGAGCAAGCATTGAAAGCAGACCTGCGGAAGTCGAGACACGGAAAACATTCGGACACTGGGAAATCGACACTGTAATCGGAAAAAAGAAAGGAAAGAACGCTGTCGTTCTGACACTCGTCGAGCGCAACACGGATTTCTACATAACGCGGAAAATTCCAGCAAAGGCAGCCAGCGCAGTCAATTCGGAAATCAAGCAGCTGTTCTCAGACTTTGGAAAAAAGTCGGAGAAAATCTTCAGGACGCTGACAGCCGACCGCGGACTTGAATTCGCCTCGCTTGCCGAGCTTGAAAATGAAAGCACAAAAATATACTTCGCACATCCGTACTCGTCATACGAAATAGAAATCAACGAGCGCCACAACAGAATTCTGAGACGCTTCATTCCAAAAGGCACAGACATCAACAAAATCTCTGAGGAAGAGCTTGAGAGAATTGAAGACTTAATAAACGGACTACCAAGAAAAAGACTAGGCTACAAAACACCGGAAGAGCTTTTCAATGAGCAGCTGGACTTAATCTACAGACTTTGAAAAAAATCAAAAAATAGTGCAATTTGATATTGCAATTTTTGTTAATTTATTTTGTCTTTTTATAAATATCGTCGTTTAATTTTAAAACAGTTTTATCTTCATTTAATTTTACTTTATATTCCTCATAATCATTTTCTTCAGTTGTGTTTTTATATTTCAAATACAAAACATCATTTTCCACAGACCACTTGCCATTTCCATTTCCCCATCCCTCAACAGCATGACCTATTTGCCCATCAGTAAGCCAGATTTGTTTTCTATTATATCTTGCAACCCAAGTCATTTCAAAAGTTCCATTTTCATTAAGAATCAATTCATTTCTGGCATATTTTTTACCATCAATGAATGGTCTTCTACCATCAGAACCATCAAATTTATGAACCCAAGTTCCAACATATTCTGGATTTTTTGTACCGCAACTTGAAAAAGAGCATACAAGAACTGCAAAAATTAAAACAATTCCAATTTTAGATTTTAAAGACATATTTTCCGTCCTTTTATAATATTTTTAGTTTTTCTATTCGCTAATAAAAAACTGAAAAATAAATTTTCAATTTTCTCTATTTTAAAAACTACCATCATAACCAAGCTCCCTTAGACGTTTTTGAGTTGTCAAAGAAAGATGTGTTGTTCCTTTAAAAGCAGTCTCAGAAAATTCTATATTTTCCAGTGAATCTGGAATATATAAAGTAGAAAGACTTGTTAAATTCTTAAATGCACCACTATAAATATTTTTTACAGAAGAGGGAATATTTACAGAAACTAAATTAGTAAGAGTTTTATTATGATTACTTTCAAGTCTATCATCAGTATCATGCAATAAATCTTCATTCAATTCTTCGAGAGAGTTTGATAAAGTTAAATATTTTAATTCTGACAGGCTGGCCAACGAACCTCTTATTTCCTTTACACTATCTGAAATTTTTAAATTTACAAGTCCAATGGAAATGTCCAAAGTTTCTTTGCCAAATTTTTCTTTTAATTCTTTTAGTAGATCATTTTCATAAAAATAATCATGAATGCGAAAAACATCATCAAGAATTTCAACACCTTCTGGAATAACAAGTTCCCCAAGAGAAGCACATCCAACAAAAGCTCCATCGCCAATATATTTGACTGAACTCGGAATATTAATTTCTTTTAAAGAATTACACAAATAAAATGCCTCATTAGAAATCTCTGTAACCCCATCTGGAATATCAATTGATTTTAATGAAATACAACCTTTAAATGCTGAACGAGGAATTTCTTTTATGTTTTTTGGCAGTTTTATCTCTTCAAGGTAATAACAACCAGAAAATGCTTCTCTATCAATTTCTATAACACTATCTGGTATAACTAACTTTTTTATAGGTGCCGCATCATCTAATTTATGTGAATAATCAAAATATCCAAAAATATAACCCCCAATAGTCTTTACAGAATCCGGAATAGTAACTTCTGACAAATTTGTACAACCGAGAAAAGCAAACAAAGGTAAAACCTCAATAGAATTTGACAGTTTTACATTTTCAAGGCTTTTCCAATCAGAAAACTTACAAATTTCTTTTACAGTATCAGGAATAACAATGGTCTTCACTTCGTTATGTGCATCTTCATTATATACACCTGTTCCCAAGCCATCTATTTTCACAACAGGTATCTCTTCTATATAATCAGGCAGTTTTAAATGAACAATATCTTTACCTATATATTTAGTAATAACAATGCCATCGCCTGATTCATCAATGCTATATTCAAAAAGACTTAGATCAGGAACTTCGGCCAACTCAAAACATTTTTCTTTTGGAACTTTTGCAATTTTCTTTTCCGACCTATTCATTTCATCTTTCTGTTCAGAAATTGACTTTGAATCATCTCCTCCAGAACACATCGAAACAAAAAATATCAAAACAATTACTAAAAAACCGTAATTTGCAAATTTTGAAATCTTATTTAAGACAGGGATTTTTGCCATTAAATTATTAAATGGCAAGTTGTTAATAATATTATTTATTTTTGATAAAAAATTTTTCATTCTAAATTCTCCCCTTTCTTATTTCTCGCCAGGTAATTTTTCAGCCGAACGTATTTTGATTATTTCATAATCGGAATTGTTATTTTCAGATTTTTCAATTTCGGCTTCAACAGTTCTATTGAAATCAGGGAATATTTTAAAATCTTCCAAACAAGGTCTTATTGCAGAAAATTTTTTTTCACCCACAGGAGACCAACCATCCGATACCTCAGACTTTAAATACAAATTCCCCGAAAAGATATACTCCTCAAATCCAAAAGAATCACCAACCTTTTTTAATTCTCGTTTAATAACAATTATTCCAATCATATAAACAACTCCTTTTATAATTATTTTTCAACCAACATAAAATATTGGTATCTTTTATCAAATACAATATATTATATTGATTACACTGTCAACAAATCCAATATTTTATAATATGAAAACAATCTGAAAAATCCTTCATAATATATTGTATGCAGAAATCTCTTGAAGAAATCTTCCGGGAAAACCTCAGATTTTACAGGCAACGGGCAAAATTGTCGCAGGAAAAACTTTCTTCGCTTCTTGATAAAAACATAAACTACATAAATATGATTGAAAGCGGAAAAAGCGTGCCTCCGCTTTCGATGATTGAGCAGATTTCTTCTATTTTAAAGATTGAGCCACATTACTTCCTGAAACCGGCCGAAGAAAATTCAGCATTTGACAAAAACTCATTTATAGAAAACGCTTCATTGCAAATCGCGGAAAAAGCAAAATCTATTCTGACGGAGTTGCTGGAATAGTTCCTGTAAAGGCATTCAACATTTCATAAACTATATTATTCAAAAACGCCGCGGACAACATCCGGCAATGACATTTTTTAATAAGGAAACAAAAACATGGTTCAAATCAGAAAGGCAACGGATGCGGACATCGACACACTGATAAAATCCAGATGCAGGACGATGCGTGAAGTCTGTAGCATCGGTGAGAATTACGAATTTTCCGCCGAGTTCATGGAAAGCACAAGGGAATATTTTCTGCGCGGAGACGGAACTACCGTAATCGCAACTGATGATTCTGCCGAGCCGCCGAAAATTGTCGGAAATGCGACACTCTGCTACACAAACTTGATGCCGACATTTTCTCACCCAGGCGGAAAACGCGCGCATCTGATGAACGTGCATGTTGAAAAGGAATTCCGCCGCAAGGGAATCGCCCGCAGAATGATTGAGCTTCTTGTTGACGAGGCAAAAGAACGCGGCGTTACAGAAATCAGCCTGGACGCAACCGATGACGGCCGAAAACTCTACGAGGCAATGGGCTGGCACAAAAACAGCGAGGCGATGGTGAAGGATTTATAGAAGAAAACAATCCTAACCGTGAGGCTCAAGCAGCCAGTCAATTATATTCTTATGGATAATTCCGTCCTGCGAAAAATCAAATTTATCAGCTGAAAGGACATACTTCGGAAAGTTGTCTTTTACGTTTTTATATGCGCCGAATTCACGCTCAACAGTCGCCTCATCGGCAAGAAGATAGCATACCTGAAAGTAAAGCTTTTCATTTCCTTTTTGCGCGACAAAATCAACCTCGGCATTTTTCAGAGCGCCTATGTAGACTTCATATCCGCGGCATTTAAGTTCATTGTAAACTATATTTTCAAGACTTGCGCCAATGTCGATTTTTACGGAATGAATTCTTGCAAGGCTCACGTCCGCCAGATAATATTTGTCAAATGTTGAAAGAACTTTTTTTCCCTGAATATCATATCTTGGAACTTTGTCCGAAATGCAAGAGCTGCAAATAAACAAAAGATAATTGTAAAGAGATTCCTTTGAGCATTCCCGGTTCTCAGATTTCAGAAAATTTGCAATCGACTTTCCGGAAAAAATCTGCGACATATTAATAGAAAGATAATCAATAATCTTGCTCAGTAATGCCACATTTTGAATTTTATAGCGGGAAATAATATCCTTCAATACAATAGAATCATACAAATCAGAAAGAAAAACCTTGAGCTCATCGTCGCTGTGCAAGGAAAAACGCTGCGGCATACCGCCCCAACGGATGTAATCCATAAGAGCATTCTCATCCGCTTTTTCTATTCCCTGAATTTCAAGGCTTTCCGCAAAAGTGAACGGCAGAATTTTAAATGAAACATAGCGTCCGGAAAGCAGCGTCGCCAGCTCGCCAGACATAAGATTTGCATTTGAGCCTG
>OQWI01000905.1_pt1 | contig 13385 bp, 8 predicted proteins | sample 1691551 | NCBI WGS metagenome assembly OQWI01 (sample SAMN03418259, study PRJEB22391) | human gut metagenome | biome: human-gut; feature: organic feature; material: feces | host: Homo sapiens | place: Tanzania | collected 2013-01
GTATATTAAGTAATGGGGGTATTAGAATGAAGGTAACTGAAACAAAGATTCCTGGAGTATTAATTATTGATACAGATGTATTTGGAGATCATAGAGGGTATTTTACAGAAACGTATTCAAAGCCTAAATATGAAAAATTAGGTGTTACTGTTGATTTTGTGCAGGACAATATGTCTTTTAGTGCACAGAAGGGTACGCTTCGTGGCTTGCATTGGCAAAATCCGCCTTATGCACAAAGTAAATTGGTTTCTTGTACAAAGGGAACTGTAATTGATGTAGCGGTTGATATTCGCAAAGGTAGTCCTACATTTGGTCAATGGGTAAGTGTAGAGCTTAGTGAAGAAAATCATAGACAATTCTTTATTCCACAAGGATTTGCACATGGATTCTTAACTCTAACAGATAATGTTGAGTTTAGATATAAAGTAGATAATGTCTACAATAAAGAATCAGAAGGTGGAATGCGTTATGATGATCCAACTTGTAATGTAGATTGGGGATCATTATTAAATGGTATTGAGCCTGTTTTGAGTGAAAAAGATCAGGTTGGACCTACTTTAGAAGAGTCAAACAATCAATTTGTATATGAAGGAGAATAAAAATATGAAAATTTTAGTAACTGGTGGTGCTGGTTTCATTGGTGGAAACTTTGTACATTATATGGTAAATAAATATCCTGAGGATATGATTGTTAACTTAGATAAGTTGACTTATGCAGGTAACTTAGAAACTTGTAAACCTGTTGAAGATAAACCAAATTATAAATTCATTAAAGGTGATATTGCAGATCGTGAATTCATCATGGATTTATTTGAAAAAGAAAAGTTTGATGTTGTTGTTAACTTTGCGGCTGAAAGTCATGTTGACCGTAGTATTGAAGATCCTGAAATCTTCGTTAAGACAAATGTAATGGGAACAACTACATTATTAGATGCTTGTGTTAAATATGGTATTCAAAGATATCACCAAGTTTCTACGGATGAAGTATATGGTGATCTTCCTTTAGATCGTCCTGATTTGTTCTTTACTGAAAACACTCCACTTCACACTTCAAGTCCATATTCAAGTGCGAAAGCAAGTGCAGACTTATTCGTACTTGCATATCATAGAACTTATGGTTTACCAGTAACAATTAGTCGTTGTTCAAATAACTATGGTCCTTATCATTTCCCAGAAAAATTAATTCCATTAATTATTTCTCGTGCTTTAAATGATGAAACAATTCCAGTATATGGAACTGGTGAAAATGTTCGTGACTGGTTACATGTATATGATCACTGTGTAGCCATCGATTTAATTGTTCGTAAGGGACGTGTTGGTGAAGTTTATAATGTGGGTGGTCATAACGAAAGAACAAACTTAGAAGTTGTAAAGACCGTCTTACATGCATTAAACAAACCAGAAAGTTTAATTACGTTTGTAACAGATCGTAAAGGTCATGATATGCGTTATGCGATTGATCCAACAAAGTTAGAAACAGAACTTGGATGGAAGCCAAAATATACATTTGATACAGGTATTCCAATGACAATCCAATGGTATTTAGACAATAAGGAATGGTGGGAAAACATCATTAGTGGTGAATACCAAAAATATTTTGAAAAAATGTATGTAGAAAAAGGAAGAGCTAAGGAATAATCTTAGCTTTTCTCTTTATTGCTGTATTAACTGTAGTGATGTAGATTGATGGGAGATTATATGGAAAAAGTCGATATTTTATTATCTGTATATAAACCAGATAGAGAGTATTTGATTAAACAATTAAATTCTTTAAATAATCAAGATTATGAAAATCTAGAAATTATTATTAATGATGATTGTCCAGAATGTCCTTGTGACAAAGCAATCTTCGAAGAATGTTTAACAAAAGTACCGTATCGTATTTTAGAACAAGATAAAAACAATTTAAATTATACCAAGTCTTTTGAAAAATTAGTAAGAGCAAGTACAGGAGATTATGTTGCGTTTTGCGATCAAGATGATATATGGTTTTCAAATAAGATTTCAAAGTCGGTCGAAACATTAAAAAGAGAAAACGCATTATTAGTGGCTTGTGATGTGCAAATAATAGATGGTGATGATAATGTTGTTATTGCTAGATACAGAGACGAACATCATGATCAAGTGAATAGTTGGCATACAGGTGATGATATCGCAAAAAATAATTTAATTTCTACATATGCAGCAGGTATGGTGATGGTTGCAGAAGGAGATTTTGCTAGAAGGATAGTACCTTTTAGTATTTATACAGGACATGATAAATGGATTATATCATGCGCTTCTGTTGAAGGCAGAGTCGCTTTTATAGATGAACCGCTTGCTCAATATCGCAGACACGGAAAAAATGTTAGTGGAATATTAATTGGTATTGAATCGAAACCCGATTATATGCAAGAACGTGTAATACCGCATTGTAATTTAATTGAAGATTTTATAAAAAGATATCCAGATTTTAAAGATAAAGATGAATTGTTGGCCTTTTCTAAGGCAAGAATGGAACATAATATAAAAGATTTGTACAAATATAGAAGTTTAGCACCACAAACGGTAAAGTTTGAGATTGCAATGATATTTGTTCCTGATTTTTTATTTAATACATTGATTCGAATAGTAAGAAAATTTAGCAAGAAATGAGGTAGAAAATATGAAAGTTTTTGTGACAGGTGTTGCAGGACAATTAGGTCATGATGTAATGAACGAATTGGCTTCTAGGGGATATGTTGGAGTAGGTACAGACTTAGCTGAAAGCTATAGTGGAATCCAAGATGGTACGTATGTAACAACGGCTGAATATGTATCTTTAGATATCACGAACTCAGAGGCTGTAATGAGTACAATTAAGTCTGTAAAGCCAGATGTAGTCGTACATTGTGCTGCATGGACGGCAGTTGATTTAGCGGAAGATGAAGATAAACAGGCAAAAGTAAAAGCTATAAATGTGGATGGTACACAAAATATTGTGGATGCTTGTAAAGAAGTAGATGCCAAAATGGTCTATATTTCTACCGATTATGTATTTGATGGTCAGGGAACAGATCCTTGGACTCCAGACTGCAAAGATTATAAGCCATTGAATGTATATGGTGAAACTAAGCTTGGTGGAGAACTAGCTGTTTCAAATACTTTATCAAAATACTTTATTGTTCGTATTGCGTGGGTATTTGGAAAGAATGGAAATAACTTCATTAAGACAATGTTAAATGTAGGAAAGAAATTTGATACATTAAAAGTAGTAAATGATCAAATTGGTACACCAACCTATACTTATGATTTAGCTCGTTTATTAGTCGACATGATTGAAACGGATAAATATGGGTATTATCATGCAACAAATGAGGGTGGCTATATTAGTTGGTATGATTTTGCGTGTGAAATCTTTAAACAAGCTGGTTATACAAATACTGTAATTCCAGTAACAACGAAAGAGTATGGTTTATCTAAGGCAGCTCGTCCTTTTAATTCTCGTTTGGATAAATCAAAACTAGTAGAAAATGGATTTAAACCTCTTCCAACTTGGCAAGATGCTTTAAAGAGATATTTACAAGAAATTAAAGATTAATCTTAGTACTATTCTTATAACGACAGATAGAATAATTTATTAGAATGTGATACCATATTAGGCGGTTATTGCATTCTTTTTTATGCAATCAAAATAGAGGATATTTAAATGAATAATATATATAAGCGATTATTAGATAGACAAGTTTCTTTAAAAGAAAATACATTTTGGTATACATTAGGTACATTATGTGGATCAGCTACAAGTTTTTTATTAATGATTTATGTGACACGTATTTTAGGGGTTGATGAGGCAGGTATCTTTTCTATTTCTTATAGTGTAGGCCAATTGATGTTAAGTGTTGGTTGGTTTGGTACAAGACAATTTCAAGTGTCAGATATTAATGAGGAATTTAAATTTTCAGATTACCTATCGTTAAAAATTATTACGTCTATAGTTATGATGATAGGGTGCCTGATTTATTCTGTTTATTTACGATTTAATTCATATAAATTATTAGTTACAATTTTGTATTGCCTATTTTTGATGTGTGATGTATTCGCAGATCTTTTTTCTGCACGTTTTCAACAAGTGGATAAACTTTTTTTATCTGGAATTTCTTATATAATACGTATTTTAGGGTACAATCTTGTTATTTTGATTTCATTATTGATTTTTAAAAACTTGGTTCTTTCTATTGTCTTGGCCATGATTTATTCGACATTGGAACTTACTTTCTTTGATATGCAATTAATAAAAAGAATAAGTACTATTCATTTCCAGTTTAGAATGGAAAAAATCATTCAATTGATAAAAAATTGTTTCCCATTGTTTATTAGTTCTTTTTTAACAACATTTATTGTAAATATTCCAAAAAATGCGATTGAATTGAATTTTGATTCAAGTGTTCAAACATATTACAATATAGTGTCTATGCCTTCATATGTTGTGAATATGTTTTGTATGTTTATATTTGTACCTCTATTTACATCTATCGCAAATACTTGGCTAAATTCTACAAAGAGTTGTTTTATTAAGATAATTAGCAAATTGATTATATTTGACATTGTTTTATCTGTATTTGTATTTATTGGATGTTATTTCTTGGGTATTCCATTATTGGAACTTGTATATGGTGTAGACTTACATAGTGTTAAATCTTCGTTCTTAATTTTGATAGTAGCTGGATGCTTCGCAAGTATGAATTCAATTTTATCTTATATTTATACTGTTATTCGTAAACAAAATTTTATGATTTATATTTATATCATAGCGATTGTGTTACCTCAATTACTAGTAAGTTGGTTGACATCAAAATATGGAATGTTTGGTGCAAGTTTAGATTATTTGATTGGAATTGCATCAATAACTGTGATGTTTATAATTGGTTTAGTATTAATATTAAAGAAGGAAATGGGTGGAATAAATGAGTAAAGTTTTATTTAAACAATATGATCCTGTAGTTTTAAAAAAATTACAAGGTGTACAAACACAAATGTTGAAAGATGTACTTGATGTTTGTGAAAAATATGATCTTCCTTGTTTTTTGATTTATGGAACTGCAATCGGTGCAGTTCGACATAAAGGATTTATTCCTTGGGATGATGATATTGATGTAGGAATGCTTCGTAAAGATTATGATGTGTTTATGAAAGTATTCAAAAATGAACTTTCTGAACATTATGAGGTGTTAACACCTGAAATTGATTCTCGCTACGCATGTACTGTGACACACATTCAAAGAAAAAATACAGTTTTTATTTCAGAAGTATCCAAAGATTTAAAGTGTGATCGACGTATTTTTATGGATATCTTTCCTTTTGATAATGTGCCTGAATCTGAATCGGATCAGAAGCGTTTATTAAGAAAATCAACATTTTATGGTAAACTTTTATTTCTTTCAGGAACAGGGACACCTGTGATTCCATATGATGGAATCATGTATCATATACTACATTTTGGTTGCATGATGATACATTATGGTTTGAAGTTATTTCATATTACGCCAAAATTTTTGTACAAGAAATTTAAAAAGGTAAGTACTTCATTCAATAACGTGAATTGTGAATATGTAACGTCTTATGAGTATACGGGTTGTTTAAAGGATAAAATCAAAAAGGCGGATTTATTGCCACTTAAAAAGGTTCCATTTGAATCGATTGAGGCATATATTCCTGCAAATAATGATGAATTTTTAAAGAAGGTATATGGTGACTATATGCAGATTCCTCCTGTAGAAAAAAGGGTCAACCATGCACCATTAGTTATTCAGTTTGAGGGGGAGGAACCGATTTATGGCGAATAAAAAAGTTTGTATTTTCTCTGCCCAATATTTACCGCATATGGGTGGTGTCGAAAGATATACTTTAAATTTGTGTAAAAAATTAATTGAGAATGGCAATGAGTCTGTTGTTGTAACATCTCAAATTGAAGATTATCCAAATTATGAAGTTATTGATAATACTCGTGTATATCGATTTAATTGTTATCCTTTTCTAAAGGGGCGTTATCCATTTTTAAAAAAGGATAGTGAATATAAAAAGATTATTTCTATTTTGGAAAAAGAACATTTTGATTTAGTGATTGTGAATACACGTTTTTATCGTCATTCTTTAGTGGCCATGAAATTCGCTGAGAAGAATCATATTCCATGCATAACGATTGAGCATGGTACTTCACATTTATCTGTCAATAATAAAGTGTTAGATTTCTTTGGTTCTATTTATGAGCATGGCCTAACAATGTTAGATAAAAGACATTGCGATCGTTATTATGGAGTTTCTTTAGCTTGTAACGAGTGGTTGAAGCATTTTCATATTGAAGCGAGTGGAGTTTTATATAATTCAATCGATGTACATGAGGTGGATGAATTAAGAAAACATAAATGTGAAGAGTATCGCAAGAAATATAACATTCCAAAAGATGCGACAGTTATTACTTTTACGGGAAGATTATTACCTGAAAAAGGAATTCCTCAATTATTGAATGTGATGTCTACAATCAATAAAAAAAGAGACGATGTATACTTGTTTATTGCGGGTGAAGGGGATTTAGAAGATTATATTGATCAAAGAAAGAATGATCATATTATTCCTTTAGGAAGGATTGATTTTAATCATATCGTAGCTTTATTAGATGATTCGGATATTTTCTGCCTTCCTTCTTTTTCAGAAGGTTTTTCAACTTCTGTTTTAGAAGCGGCTGCATGCGAGTGTTATGTTGTTACGACAGCTCGTGGTGGTTCAAAAGAGTTGGTGATCAATAAAGATTATGGAACAATTATTGATAATAATTCAGAAGAATTGTTGTTGCCAGCATTACAGAATGCAATCAATGATAAAGAGGGTCGTAGAAAGGCTACAAAATTATCATATGAAAGATTATGTGAGAATTTTACGTGGGATACAGTAGAGCGTAAGGTAGAATCAATTATTGAAGAGTTTAAGAAATAAGGGGAAATGAAAAATGAGTTTTAAAAAATTGGTAATGATTCCAATGTTTATGTTGATGACTACAGGTATGCCTATTTTGGCTGAAGAGAACCAAGCGCAAGAGCCTGTAGAAGAAACAACCGTTCAAATGGGATGGAATGAAGCGCATGTATCATATACAAAAGAGGATGGTACATTCGCTGTTGGATGGCAACAAATTGATGGGGAATCTTATTATTTTAATGAGTCGGGCATTGTTCAATGTGATCAATGGATCGATAATCACTATGTGGGTTCAGATGGGAAAATGGCTAAAAGCCAATGGATCCAGGATCGTTATGTAGATGATAATGGTTTGTGGCAACAGAATCGTTGGGTCAATAATGGTAAATGGTCGTATCGCTATGGTGATGGAACGTATGCTCGAAATAAGTTTGAAGTCATCAATGGTTCTACATATTATTTTGATGCAGATGGATATATGGTAACAGGTTGGAGTATTATTGAATCGAATTGGTACTACTTCAATGCATCTGGTTGCATGGTTTCAAACCAATGGATTGGTAACTATTATTTAGGATCTGATGGTGTAATGGCTAGAAATACTTGGATTGGTAATGCTTATGTAGATGCAAATGGTATATGGGTGCCAAATCGTTGGATCAACAATGGTCGATGGTCATATCGCTATGGTGATGGAACTTATGCTCGAAACAAGTTTGAAATCATCAATGGTTCTACATATTATTTTGATGATGCTGGTTATATGGTTACTGGATGGTATTTTATTGAGTCCAACTGGTATTACTTCAATGCATCAGGATGTATGGTAACAAATGCTTGGGTTGGTAACTATTATTTAGGATCCGATGGCGTAATGGCTACAAATACTTGGATTGGTAGTTATTATGTGGATGAGAATGGTTTGTGGTCGCCATCTAAGTTGGTAAAGCAAAATAACAAATGGCGTTATCGCTATGGTGATGGAACTTATGCTACAAACAAATTTGAAAAGATTGGTAGTTCTACATATTATTTTGATGTAGATGGAAATATGGTTATTGGTTGGCAAGAGATTGATTCCAATTGGTATTGCTTTAATGCATCTGGTTGCATGTTAACAAACATTTGGGTTGGTAATTATTATTTAGGTCCTAATGGCATAATGGCTACAAATACTTGGGTTGGTAATTATTATTTGAAAGAAAATGGAGATATTGCGATAAATGAATGGATTGGAAATGATTATGTAGATGCAAGTGGCAAATGGGTACCAAATCGTTGGGTATTTAATGGAAAATGGTGGTATCGATATGGGGATGGTAGTTATCCTGCTTCTAAATTTGATGTCATCAATGGTTCTACATATTATTTTGATGATGCTGGTTATATGGTTACTGGATGGAAATCTTTTGATTCGAATTGGTATTATTTCAATGCATCTGGATGTATGGTCACAAACACTTGGGTTGGTGATTATTATTTAGATTTTGATGGAATGATGGCTATAAGTCAATGGATCAATGATCGTTATGTTGGTGAAGATGGTGCTTGGGATAAGTCAAAAGAGCTTTATGTGATGGAACAAGGTTCTTTGGGTACGCGTTTTGTGAATCAAAGAACATTGGAATATGAAAAAGATGGTTGGATCAAAATTAAAAGTGGTTCTTATTATGTAGATTCAAATGGATATGCATTAGTGGGAACGCAGATTCTTGAAGATAAAACATATCATTTTGATGAAATTGGAAAATTGATTACAGGTTGGTACATGGAGAATGAACATACGTATTGGCTTGATCAAAATGGTCAGAAAGTTTCAGGTTGGAAATTTATAAATAGTATTTGGTATTATTTTGATTCAAATACTTTTGAAATGGCTTGTAGTGGCTGGCAACAAGTGGGAAGTGGAATGTACTATTTCTTAAGTGATGGTACTATGAAACAAGATTGGCTGTTACTAAATGGTTCAGATTGGTATTATTTAGGACAAGATGGAGCTAGAAAAACGGGGCTTGTGATTCTTGATAGTAACTCTTTCTATTTGTACGTAGAGAACGATTCAAATGGTGGTTCTGTTGGTTTAATGGCGGCTAATAGAACGATTACTTTGGGAAGTAAAACATTATATATTGATGGAAATGGATACATTTATCGTAGTGATGTTTCAAATATTCATTATTTGTGCCAAAGAGATCCTCGATGGGCAAATATACCTATTGGAGGATATGGCTTTGGTGGTACGGGATGTTGTCCAACAACATCAACAATGATTATAAATTATTATAAAGGTACAAATTACACGCCTGCAGATATCGGAATGAAATTCCATAATGCTGGATATATGAATACTAGTAGTGAGTTAGGTACTTCTGGTGGTGCATTCACAGTTGTTAGAGATGAATTTGGATTGGCATATCAGAATAATTTAACGTATACGCAATTGATTGGAAATTTAAAAGCGGGTAAATTGGTTGCGGCTGCCGTTGGTGTAGGTACATTTACGGGTGCAGGATCACATGAAATTTTATTGTTTGGCTATGAAAATGGCTATGTGAATGTATATGATCCTTGGAATGCACAAAAAAACGGAAAATATTCAATTAGTTTTATATGGAACCAAAAATCCAAACAATTAGATGATTTAGAGAATGGAGGTCCGTTCTTTGCATTCTAGAAAGGTTAGCATGAAAAGATTTACGGCAATATGTTTATCAATTTTAATGTTTGCGTCCTCTATAACAGTACATGCTAATGAGAATTATAGTGCAAATAGCTGGCGATATAGAGATGGTGAGCCCATTGTTTCTGAACAATCAATTTCATTGGCTTCCAACAATTCTATGGCTTGGGTCAAAGAAAATGGTGTGATTTATAATGGGGTAGGAGATCCTATCCCCAATGCGATCTCAAAAGGTATCGATGTGAGTGAATGGCAAGGAGATATTGATTGGGATCGAGTGAAAAATACAGATGTAGAGTTTGCGATTATTCGTTGTGGATTTGCGGGAAATTATTCGAAGTATGATGATAAAAAATTTGTCCGTAATGTTAAAGAATGTCAACGTTTAGGAATTCCATTTGGTGTTTATCTATATTCTTATGCACAAGATGTTGAGGATGCCAAGGATGAAGCGAATCATACGTTACGCTTATTACAAGGTTTAAATCTATCCTATCCTGTTTTCTATGATTTAGAAGAAAATAGTGTTATGTCAACTGTAAGTAAATCAACAATCGCAAAAGTTGCAGAAACATATGTTTCAATGATTCAAGCGGCTGGCTACAATTGTGGGGTTTATGCGAATTTATATTGGTTCAACAATTATTTGACGAATCCTTATTTTGATTCAGTGATGAAATGGGTTGCCCAATACAATGTAGAGTGTAACTATCAAAAGTATTATAGTATGTGGCAAGGTACAAGTAATGGTTATGTGGATGGTATTGCCGGCAATGTCGATATTAATGTTACTTTTGATTCTATGCAACAAATGGGTTGGGTTCAAGAAAAAGATGGTTGGTACTATTATTCTAATGATGGTACTAAACTTACTAGTCAATGGATAGGTAATTATTATGTGGGTGAAGATGGCAAAATGCTCACAAACCAATGGATTGGTAATTTCTATGTAGATGCGAATGGATTATGGTCACCAGATCATTGGATCAATAATGGTGGCAAATGGTGGTATCGTCATCAGGATGGTTCGTATACAAGAAATGATTTTGAAGTAATAGATAATCAAACATATTATTTTGATAGTGATGGTTATAGGGTTACGGGTTGGAAACAAGTCAAATCCGATTGGTATTACTTCAATGCGTCTGGAATCATGGCAACAGATCAATGGATCAATACATATTATTATGTCGATGAAAATGGTAAGATGGTCAAAAATAAATGGGTAGGCATCTACTATTTGGATTCGAATGGTGTATGGCAGCCAGATCGTTGGGTCTATAATGGCAAATGGTGGTATCGTTATGGAGATGGTAGTTATCCAAGAAATAAATTTGATGTGATCAATAATAATGTATATTATTTTGATTCAAATGGATATGTTGTATCGGGATGGCAAGTCATAAATGGAAACTGGTATTATTTCAATGGTTCTGGAGCTATGTTGAAAAGCCAATGGATAGGTAACTATTATGTTGGAAAAGATGGTATCATGGCAAAAAGTCAATGGATTGAAAATGACTATGTAGATTCAAATGGTGTATGGACGCCAGCACGTTGGGTATTTGATGGCAAGTGGTGGTATCGTTATGGCGATGGTAGTTATCCAACAAACAAATTTGATACAATCAATGGATACACATATTATTTTGATGATGCAGGTTATGTCTTGACGGGTTGGAATCAAATTAATAATCAATGGTATTACTTTAATGGAAATGGTTCGATGATCAAGAATGCTTGGGTTGGTAACTATTATTTAGGTTCTGATGGCAAGATGGTATAGGGATAGTCAAAATTTGGCTATCTCTTTTATTTTGTGTTATATTTTAAGAGATTGGAGATTAAATAATGAAAAAGTTACTAACATATGTATTAATGTGTGTCGTATGTTTTGGTTTTTGTACACAATCTATTTATGCGACAAGCACAAGTGTAAATGAAACAAATAATGATTTTGTGGGTTTTGATCAAGATGGAAACTTGATTCAGTATGATTCTGAAGAATTGGAGGATGAGGTGTCAGCTTCAAATATTTCAACCGTTCTATTAGAGGAAGACACAAAAGATGTGACGTATGGTGTCGTGAATTTTAGAGTAAAGAGTTCTGCAAGTGAAATAACGACATATACAAATTGTGCCAATGGCCAGCAAGGTTATCTGAATGGATACACGATGAGTGATGGTGCATATCTTGGCATGGTCAATGGAAAGGTTAAATTTAAGGCGGCTGGTGTAACAGGTCTAGTTGATCCTAGTGAAGTTGAGATTGTCGATTATGCGAATGCGAATACAATAAGTTGTTATAAGACAAATGGTGGTTCTTTATATCATTATGTTGCGAATATTATTTCAAATCATGCGGATTATTATTCTAAAACCTATGTTGGTAATAAACCGGCTTCTTTAAGTGATAACGCGACATATTATAGTTATGATGGTCATTATTTTTATGCAGACTTTAAAACAATGATTCAGGATTATAAAAATGGTGTATATACAAATGCAATTAACGCAGGTTCACCTTATTATAATTATTTTCAGTATTTACCTTCACGCTCAAAAACAAGTATATCGGCATCTCAATTTGATCAATATACTTTAAGTAAGGTATCGAGTGGTAAATTGTTGAATGCGGGTTCTTCTTTAGTTTCTAACCAGAATAAGTATGGTGTAAACGCCTTGATTATGTATAGTAATGCCGTACTTGAGAGTGGTTGGGGAAAAAGTCAGATTGCGATGGATAAAAATAATTTATTTGGTCATGGTGCAGCTGACAACAATCCATATTATGGTGCAAATGGCTATTCGAGTGTAGATGATTGTATTAAATATCATGCGAAAATCTTTATTTCTGAGGGTTTCTGTGATCCAAAAGATTATAATGCACGTTATTATGGTTCTCATTTAGGGGATAAAGAGAGTGGAATCAATGTGAAGTATGCTTCAGATCCATATTGGGGTGAAAAGATTGCCAGTCTTTGTTGGCAAGTACAAAATGGTTTGGGTATTAATGAAGTGAATGCCTACACAATTGGTATTGCGAATCGTAGTGTTTCGTATTATACAAATCCAGGTTCAAATTTATTGTATACTTCGATGGATTTTTCGGCTTATCCAATTATTATATTAGGAAAGCAGGATGGTTATTATAAAGTACAATCGGATTCTACATTAAATGCAGATCGTACAAGTATTACACAAGATAGTGGTGCTTATGATTTTGATTTATACTATGCCTATATCAGTCAAGATTCTGTATCTGTTTTGGGAATTGGCAAATGGGTACAGGATGAGAGTGGGAATTGGTATTGGTATGAGAATAATATGTATGTGAAGGGTTGGAAACAAATCCAATCAAAGTATTATTATTTTGATGCGAATGGTGTGATGTTATCGAACCAATGGATTGGTAATTATTACGTGGGTCAAGATGGAGCCATGTTGACAAGTCAATGGATTGGAGATCGTTATGTGGATGCCAATGGATTATGGTCACCAGATCATTGGATCAATAATGATGGCAAATGGTGGTATCGTCATCAAGATGGAACATACACAAAGAATGATTTTGAAGTAATAGATAATCAAACCTATTATTTTGATAGTGATGGTTATAGGGTTACAGGTTGGAAACAAGTCAAATCCGAATGGTATTACTTCAATGCGTCTGGAATCATGGCCACAGATCAATGGATCAATACATATTATTATGTTGATGAAAATGGTAAGATGGTCAAAAATAAATGGGTAGGCATCTACTATTTGGATT
>OQWI01000906.1_pt1 | contig 13385 bp, 7 predicted proteins | sample 1691551 | NCBI WGS metagenome assembly OQWI01 (sample SAMN03418259, study PRJEB22391) | human gut metagenome | biome: human-gut; feature: organic feature; material: feces | host: Homo sapiens | place: Tanzania | collected 2013-01
AGATGGGTGGTATGTTTGGGGGCTGTTCTGGACTAAAAGAGATTAATACAAGCGGATTTGATACGGGGAATGTTATTAACATGGAATATATATTTTCCGGTTGTGAGAATCTGGTTAAAATAGATACAAGTAAGTTTATTACGGATAAAGTATCAGATATAACAAATTTGTTTGAAGGCTGTAAAAAGCTTGGAAATATGGAAATTCTTAATTCTGTCGAACTTAATGAACGAAAAATTCATAGAAATTATGCCGGAAACAGTGTTGAAACAATTTGCAAAAAATTTCTTTCATGGTCGGCAACGGCTGAAGAACAACCTGCGGAGGTCGTTTTCAGTCGACTGCTTAGGTGTAGACAAAGGTAAGAATAATTTTTGTGAACCGGAAAGTTTTCTATACATTGAGGTGTATAATTGCGTTTTTTTCTTTACATTTGCATAGAAACCGCACCTTAGCGTGCGTTATGAATTAATCGGACAAATCAAAAAAAAGAAGAATCATTTATGAGAAAAACATTGCTTCTGATCTTTACGGCTTTGTCATTGTTAACATGCAACGCCCAAGAGCAAGGGTCGGCAGACATCATACCTATGCCTAACAAGCTGGAGGTGACTGCTGGCAGAGTGCTCAGACTCGGCAGCGAAGTGAAGATAAGCATACCGAAAGACCTCAACAAGCGGAAGGCAATAGTTGGCTACCTTGAAGGCAGACTGAACGACAACAACATACACACAACGGTGACAACGGCGAAGAAAGCGCAGTTGCTGCTGGTGGTGGACAACACTCTGCAGGACGAAGCCTATGAACTGTCGGTGACGCCGAAGCGTGCCGTTATAAAGTCGAACGCACAAGGGGCGGGCTTCTTCTACGGCGTGCAGTCGTTCATGCAGCTGGTGCCGGCAGAGGCTGACGCAGAGGCTGCGGTTCAGTGCGTAGAGATTAAGGATGCGCCGCGCTTTCAGTATCGCGGTGCGATGATTGACGTGGCTCGCAACTTCCAGTCGAAGCAGACCGTGTTGCGCTTCATCGACCTTATGGCGGCGTTCAAGATGAACCGACTGCACATTCATCTCACCGACGACCAGGGTTGGCGCATCGAGATAAAGCGCTATCCGCTACTTACGGAGGTGGGATCGAAGCGCAGTCAGACTATGATTGGTCACTCCGACTACTACTATCCGCGCCGATTCGACGGAAAGCCGCAGGAGGGTTTCTACACGCAGCAGGACATTAAGGAGATGGTGGCGTATGCTGCCGACCGATTCATCACGATCATACCAGAGATAGAAATGCCGGGACATTCGTCGGCGGCGCTGGCTGCTTATCCGCAGTATTCGTGCGGACTGGGCAAGCAGTATGTGGTGCGCGACTATATGGACATCTTCGACGAGGTGTACTGTCCGCAGGAGCAGACGTTCGAGTTCTTGCAGAACGTGCTGACGGAGGTGATGGATCTGTTCCCGAGCGAGTATATACACATCGGCGGCGACGAGTGTCCGAAGAAGGCGTGGAAGGTTTGTCCGCACTGCCAGGCGCTGATAAAGAAACTGAATCTGAAGGACGAGCACGAGCTGCAGAGCTGGTTCGTCCACCGCATTGAGCGGTTCGTGAACAGCAAGGGAAAGAACATCATCGGTTGGGACGAGATTCTGGAGGGCGGACTGGCGCCGAACGCCACCGTGATGTCGTGGAGAGGCGAAGTGGGCGGCATTGAGGCTGCGAAGATGAAGCACAAGGTGATAATGACGCCGGGCGACTACTGCTATATCGACCACTATCAGGAGGCCCCTGAGCATGCTCCGCTTGCCATTGGCAGCTATCTGCCTTTGGACAGCGTGTATGCGTATAATCCGTTGCCCGAGAGTCTTACGCCGGAGGAGCAGAAGTACATAATAGGTACGCAGGCTAATCTTTGGGGCGAGTATGTGCAGACGGCTGACTATCTGGAGTATATGGCTTATCCGCGACTGATGGCTATGGCTGAGGTGCAATGGACTGACGCTGAGAAGAAGGACGTCAACAACTTCCACAAACGTCTTAAGACGCAGTTTGCATGGCTCGACAAGAAGGGCGTCAACGCCTGCCGCAACTTCTATGAGGCTGAGTTCAGCGGCGCTTGGAACAACGCTAACAAGCGGTATGAGGTAGGTATTAGCACGCTCTGCCCCGACGCCGAGATACGCTATGCGCTCGACTGCGCCGACGAGAGTCGCTTCAAGACCTACTCTGCGCCGATAGCTCTCGACAAGGAGACGGAGTTGTGGGCGGCGGTGTACGTTGACGGCAAGCGGATGGGCGGCTTAACGCACAAGCGGTTCGCCGTGAATAAGGCTACGGGCTGCGAATACACGTGCTCGCCGAAGGCTGCTTGGGAGAATATGCACGAAGGATATGCGCTCACCGACGGACTGCGCGGATTCTCGAAGGACACGCGCTACTGGACGGGCTTCAACAAAGACACGCTGCGGATAGACATCAGTCTGCACGAGGCGACGACAATAAGCAGAGTGAAGCTCGGTACGCTCTGGCGCACTTGGAACACGATGTGGCCGGCTCGCGAGGTGAGGGTGATGGTTTCGGACGACGGCTCCGAATACAGAACGGTTGCTTGTCAGAAACCCGAATACGACTTCTCGCTTACCGAGGCTACACGCTTCCCCGTCGAGGTGAAGTTCGAGGAAAGCGGAGCAAGGTTCGTAAGACTCGTGGTTCTGGGCGGCGGTAAGTGTCATGAGGGTCATTACAACGCCGGCGAACCGAGCGAACTGGCGTTGGACGAGATTGAGATTTATTAGTCGGCACGGAGACAAGAACGTGAATAAAACAACAAAACAATAACAACAAATGAACAAAAACCTATTAGTTACTTTGCTCTTCTTGCTGGTAGCAGGAACGGCATTTGCACAACACAAGTTCCACTTCAACAACGGCAAGTTCAAGATTGTGCAGTTCACTGACATCCATTGGGACCCGACATCGCGCGGCTGTGACACTACACGCAACACTATCCTCTCTGTTCTGAATCAAGAGAAGCCCGACATTGCTATCATCACGGGCGACGTCGTTACATCCAACCCAGCTAAGGAGGGATGGAAGGCTATTGTGAAGATATTCGACGAGGCGAAGATGCCGTTCGCAGTAACTATGGGCAACCACGACGCCGAACCGCAGTTTATGAGCAAGCAGGAGATATTCGACGAGCTGTTGAAGTCGCCTTACTTCGTAGGCTCGCACGGACCGCAGGGCATTCCGGGCCATGGCCAGTATGTCATTCCGGTGTACGGTTCGAAGGAGAAAGACAAGGTGAAGTCGCTGCTCTACTGCATCGACTCTAACGATTATCCCGAAACCGACGAGCTGGGGCACTACGACTGGATTCACTTCGACCAGATTGCGTGGTACAGAGCGCAGAGCGAACAGTATACTAAACTGAACGGCAGCACGCCCATACCGGCGTTGGCATTCTTCCACATCGCTCTGCCCGAATATCGCAACCTTATGAACCGCCCAGGCACTTGGGGCAAATGCGACGAGGGCGAGGTTTGCGCGGCTGACATCAACAGCGGAATGTTCGCTTCGTTCGCAGAGTGTAAGGATGTGATGGGCGTGTTCGTAGGTCACGACCACGACAACGAGTTCATAGGTCAGGAGAAAGGCATCTGTCTTGCCTACGGACGTGTGACGGGTACGGACGCTTACGGCGGACTGGTGCGTGGCGGACGTGTTATCGAGATGTATGAGGGCGAAAGACGCTTCGACTCGTGGGTGACTACACCGCAGGGCAGAGAGTTCGCTTACTACTATCCGTCGGGCATCACATCGATTGACGAGGAGGGCCCGTACTTGCCGGCTCTGAACGTGAAACCGAAGAAGCACGGCGTGAACTATACTTACTACGAGGGCAAGTTCAAGAAGACTGCCGACATCTTCAACAATGGTAAGAAGGTGAAGGAGGGCGTGCTGAACAACTTCATCATCACCGAGGCTCGAAGCGAGGACCACTTCGGCTACGACTTCCGTTCGTTCATAAAGATACCTGAGAAGGGCGTCTACTACTTCGACATCGCTTCCGACGACGGTTCGCGCCTGTTCATCGACGGCAAGGAGATTATCGACAACGACGGTTCGCACAGTCAGGAGTTCGTAGCTGGTAAGGTGGCGCTGGAAGCCGGCTTCCACGAGATGCGCATCATTTACTTCGAGGACTACATGGGACAGAGCCTTAAGATAAAGATTACGGACAGATACAACAGTAGTCGCATACTTCCAGACGAAATGCTTTACACCAAGTAAGATTACCACGTAGGTAAAACATCATTCCCGCATATCTGTAACAATGTTACCGATATGATGGAATATCATTACCACGCCACGAGAATAATACACGTCTTAAGCATCAACCAACTTAAACTGTATTTTAACGCTTTAAGTTCTATAGTTTAATATTGCTGACCACATTATTAGTTTTACCGGACAGCAATAAAAAACAAAAAAACTCCGCACAGCGAAACATTCTGCCGTGCGGAGTTTTTGGTTTAATAAGTATTAGTAACCGACGGTTAACGAGTGTTTGTAACCATCGGTTAATGAGTTTTTAATAGCCGTCGTTCTGCTTCAAAGCGCCACCCGACTTCGTGATTTCTGTTGAAGGATACGGGAACACCATGAGATGGTCGTCGTACTCTACGGGCTTAACCGCAGGGTTAGCCTCGTTGAGATAGTCCTCGTATGGTCCTACTTCGAAGGTGCTGTTCCAGTCGCTGCGGTCGGCATAGTGGCGAGCACGCGGGTGAGCGTTCAGTTCCTTCTTAGCAAGCTCCTTAATCTCGGCTGCACCAGAGTGGAACCAGCGCTTCAGGTCGTAGAGGTGGTCGCTGTACTCGAAGGCGAGTTCGCAACGACGCTCGTGATAGAGGTCTGCCCATGTAGCGTTGCCCGACAGCGGAGTGAGGTGAGAGCGGTTGCGCACGCGGTTGATGTCCTTTGCTGCGAGGTCGGCATGACCCAGAACGAGGTTTGCCTCGGCACGGAACAGAAGCATCTCGGCAAAGCGTACGAGCGGCATGTGAACGCGCGCTGTAGGCCAGTTGCCGTTGGAGCTTACGTAGCCGTTCTTGTCGGCATTCTCGTACTTGAACGGATCCATGTACTTGTTGATCATGAAGCCCGACTCAACGTCTGATGTAGAGAAGAACTTGCGTGTCTCGCCGAAGAACTGGAACTCCTGACCGTATTCGAGCACAGAGCGTGTGATGCGAGCGTTGCCTGCACCGTCCTTCAGCATCTCCTCGAAGATGTCGTACGACGGCTTGATCTGACCCCAACCGTTGTAGACGCCCCAACCCTTGTTCTCAAGGATTACGCCAGGGAACTCAGAGCCGCCAGGAGTGTCGCCACCTGTGCCGGCAATGCCGAAGAGATATTCCTTTGTCCAGTAGTTAGAGAAGTCGGAAGAGAAGATGTCTGCGAACTCGGGAGCGAGGTCGCGTCCGTACTCATTCTCAAGAGCGTCTACCATCTTTATCACGTTCTCCCACTGCTTGCTGTCGAACGCAGCCCAGTAAGCATAGACCTTAGCCTTGTAAGCAACGGCGGCTGCCTTGTGAGCACGTCCGCGGTTGTCGATGCCGTAGTCCTTGAAGTTCGGCAGATACTTGATGGCGTTGTCGAGGTCTTCGATAATCATCTTGTAGTTGTCCACTACCGATGCCTGCTGCTTCGGAATAGAGTTGTCGTAGCCGCCAGGGAAGTCCTCGTAGCGTACGAACGGCACACCCTGCTTGTCGTTACCGTAGCGGTAGGCAACATAGAAGTGGCTGAAGGCGCGCATGAAGAACGCCTCGCCGAGCGAGCGTGTCTCTACAGCGGTGAGCGCTGTAGACTGCTGCTTCTTCAGCAACTGCTCCACAACCCAGTTGGCGCGAGAGATGACGCCGGTAAGGCGACCGTATGTGCCCTTCAACGGGTCTTCATCGCCTGTATACTGAAGGTTGGCGAGAGTAGGATAGCTGCGCGTACGACCCCAAACGATGTCACACGCACCGCCCTGCTCCCAATAGATTTCGCGACCGAAGAGGTCCTCCTGATGAATCGGTCTATAGAGAGCGTCGATAGCATCTACAGCCTGATCGTCATTGGTGAAATATAGCGTCGTCGTCGGATCGCCCTCTTTCTGTACGTCGAGGAAATCGCTACACGAGCTCAACAGTGCCGCAGAGAAAACGGCTGTCAATATATATTTTGCTTTCATAGATATTGCTTTTTAGTTGTTTTAGTAAGTAAGTTTCACACCGAAAGAGAACGTGCGAGCCACCGGATACTTCATAGCGTCCCATCCGCCACACTCGGGGTCGATGCCGGTGTAGTCGGTGATGGTGCAGAGGTTCTCGCCACTTACGTAAACGCTCAAACGACTGTTGCGCGAACCGAAGTGTGAGCACTTGCGGAGAAGGTTGGTGAGGTCGTAGCTTACGGTCACGTTCTTCAGACGCAGGTATGAAGCATTCTCAAGATACCAGTCGGAAGCTGTAGAGAAGTTGCCGTTCGGGTCGTTCTTAGAGAGGCGCGGAATGTCAGAGTCGCGGTTTGTCTCGCTCCATGCGTCGAGGATGCGCGAGTCGCGGTTGAAGTTGCCCTGAACGTCTGAGAGTGTCATGTGCTTGGCTACGTTCATCGCCTTAGCTCCTGCTACGCCCTGGAGCATTGCAGAGAAGGTGAGGTCTTTCCATGTGAAGCCGCCAGAGAACGAGAAGGTGTACTTCGGTGTGGCAGAACCACAGTACTGGCGGTCGGCGTCTGTAATCTTGCCGTCGCCGTTCTTGTCGATGAACTTCAAGTCGCCTGCCTTTGCGTTAGGCTGAATGCGGTTGCCGTTCTTGTCTACATAGGAAGCTGCTTCGGCGTCGCTCTGGAAGATGCCTGCGCTCTTGATGAGGTAGAACGAACCGAGAGGCTGACCCTCTGCGTCCTGATAGCAGTAAGGCAGGTTGCGGAACGAACCGCCGCCAGTCCATACACCTGCGTTGCCGTCTGCGTCCTTCACGCCGATGTCGCTAACCCAGTTCTTGAGCCAAGAGAAGTTGCCGCCAACGTAGTACGACCAATCCTTATTGATGCGGTCGTTCCAGTTGAGCGAGAGCTCGAGACCACGGTTGCGCACCTCGCCCTGATTGATGAGCATCGGGTCGAGACCTATAGAGCCAGGCCAGTTCATCGACTGTGTCTGGATGAGGTCGAACGTGCGCTTCTCGAACCAGTCGAACTGCAAAGCCAAGCGGTCGTTGAACATATTGAGGTCGAGACCGAGGTCGAACTGCTCTGATGTCTCCCAAGTCAGGTTGTTGTTGAGAGCGATAGAGTTGTAGATGAATGTATCCCACAGCTGGTTCTTCTCAACACCATACTGCGCCTGCTCCTGCCATGAGTCCTTAGAGAGCACTGCCGAACGGTAGTTGTAGCCGATAGAACCGAGGTTGCCCACACGACCCCAAGAAGCACGCAGCTTGAGGAGCGACACGAGGTCGGTCTTCGGGAAGAAGGCTTCGTTAGAAATCTTCCAACCGGCTGTCACAGCGGGGAAGTCGCCGTGGTTCTTGCTCTTAGGCAGACGACCTGCATAGTCGCGGCGCCAAGAAGCTGTGAGGAAGTAGCGGTCGTCGAACGAGTAAGCCAGACGTCCGATGAGAGACACGTTGGCGTCAGGGCCTGTGAGATAGTCCTTGCCTGATACGGAGCCTGCGTAAGCGATATACTGCAGATAGGGCGACTCGTCGGCAAATGTCTTGCCGTTCAGCTCGAAACCACGTATATTGAAGTGGTCGGCTGTGGTAGAGAAGAGTGCGCCTACGGTGTGCTTGCCGAAGGTGTTGTCGTATGTAAGGGTGTTCTCGGTCTTCCACTGGTCGGTGCGGTATGTGCTCTCGGTGAGCGAGTTGCCGCCGTCGGGCTTACCTACCTCGTCGCGACGCGGCGTGAAGCCTTTGTAGTGGTTCGACTGCAGGTTGTATGTGAAGCGGCTCACGAACTTCAAGCCTGGCACTACGTTCGCAATCTCCAATGATGTGGTTGACCAAGCGTCGTTGGTGCGGTCGAAGATGTTCTTGGAAGAGAGCGTGCTGATTGGGTTCACAGCGTCGCCGTGGGCATCGGCGAAGTTGTTGCCGTACGTAGCGATGTACTTTGGATCCTCGGTTGTTGTTCCGCCGAAACCGCTCTTTGTGAACGGACTGTAAACGGTGGCACTTGCCGGCATGTAGATAGCCGAGAGGATTGGTCCGGTGTAGCCCTCATTGGTGTCTGTAGTGCGACTCTCGGTGTTCTTCCATACGAAGTCTTCGCTGATAGATACCCACTTGTTAATCTGATACTTGCCTGTATAGTGCAGGGCAAGGTTCTTGTTGAACGTGTAGCGCATTACACCCTCGTCGTTGTCGTAAGCGAACGAGAGGCGGTTGGTGAATGTGTCTGTACCTGCGTTGATGGCTACGTTATGACGCTGGTAGAACGCTGTGCGGAACACCTCGTCCATCCAGTTGGTGCGGGTTGTGGCAATCCATGGGTTCTTCTCTACATCCCAACCGTTAGGCAGAGCCAGACCTGCGTTGGCGTAAGAGCGCTTGCGCATCTCTATCTCCTGCTGTGCGTTGAGCGGCTTGGGCAGGTTTGTAGCATTGCGCACACCTACCATACCCTCATAAGAGACTGATGTGGCACCCTTCTTTGCCTTCTTTGTTGTAACGAGCACTACGCCGCCAGCTCCCGACTGCGCGCCGTAGATAGCTGCTGAAGCGGCGTCCTTCAATACTACGATCGACTCTATATCGTTGAGCGAAGCGATAGGTGCACCAGGCACTCCGTCTACTACCCAAAGCACGTTGTCGCCATTCTGCGAACCTTGACCGCGAATCACGATGTTAGGAGCGGCTGTAGGGTCGCCACCGTCGGCAGCAACGGTTACGCCTGCCAACTGACCCTGCAGCATGCCCTCGGTAGAGGTAACCGGGCGCACAGCCAGCTCGTCGACATTGCTCACAACGCCAACGGCTGCCGAGAGGTCCTTCTTCTTTGTAGCGGTACCGTAACCGATGGCTACAACCTCGTTGAGCATCTTGCTGTCCTCGTCGAGGACAACAACGATGTCGCGGTTGTTAGCGCCAACCTTCACTTTCTTTGTTGTATAGCCTACGTATGAAATCTCGAGTGTGCCTCCAGGCAGCACCTGAAGACCGAAATTACCATCTACATCAGTAACTGTGGCAGCCTTGTATCCCACGAGCTTAACGGAAGCGCCGATGATAGGCTCTCCGTTCTGATCCTTCACAACGCCCTTGACGGAAATGCTACCGCGCAATGGCTGTTGAACCTCAGTCGCATTGGAGAAAGCAGTGCCTGCATAAGCCGAAGAGGAAAACGACAACATAGAACATGCGGCAACTCCGAAGATGCCCCACATCCAGTTTTGTTTAGAAATACCTTTTCCCATGTTCAATAAATTTTAATTAATATATGCAATAGATTATTATTCGCTGTAAATGTAATAGTTGATATTCATTGCAAATGTAGGCAAAATATTAAAATCAAGCAAACAAATGTTTCGAAGATTTAAATAATGAAACGTTATTTTAAAGATTACGTATCAAAAACAACTGAAAGACAGAGCGAATCCGACTGATTAGCAACATCTTTTTGCATTGATACAAGACAATACGTGACAAAAAAAACGTGCATAACTTTTGCCGTTACATATTAAAATGCTAACTTTGCAAATGGAAAAAGCTATACATTATTATATAATGTGGCAGACCAGCAACGAAACAAACGTTTTTATACATAAAACAATAAACAATTATGGTAAACTACAAAGAATTGGGCTTGGTGAACACACGTGATATGTTCGCAAGAGCCATCAAGGGTGGTTATGCAATTCCTGCATTCAACTTCAACAACCTCGAGCAGCTTCAGGCTATCATCAAGGCTTCTTCAGAACTGAAGTCGCCGGTTATCCTCCAGGTATCTAAGGGTGCACGCAACTATGCTAACGAGACTCTTCTCCGCTACATGGCTGAGGGTGCTGTAGAGTACGCTAAGGAGCTTGGCTGCAAGCATCCTGAGATCGTTCTCCACCTCGACCACGGTGACAGCTTCGAGCTTTGCAAGAGCTGTGTAGACCTTGGCTTCTCTTCAGTAATGATCGACGGTTCTTCACTTCCTTACGAGGAGAACATCGCTCTTACAAAGAAGGTTGTAGAGTACGCTCATCAGTTCGACGTAACTGTAGAGGGTGAGCTCGGTGTATTGGCAGGTGTTGAGGATGAGGTTTCTTCAGACGTATGCCACTATACAAAGCCTGAGGAGGTTATCGACTTCACAAGCCGCACAGGTGTTGACTCACTGGCTATCTCTATCGGTACTTCACACGGTGCTTACAAGTTCACTCCGGAGCAGTGCACACGCGACCCGAAGACTGGCAAGCTCGTTCCTCCTCCATTGGCATTCGACGTCCTCGACGAGATCATGGAGAAGCTCCCTGGATTCCCAATCGTTCTCCACGGTTCTTCTTCTGTACCACAGGAGTATGTTGACATGATCAACGAGTACGGTGGCAAGTTGCCTGACGCTGTTGGTATTCCTGAGGAGCAGCTCCGCAAGGCTTCTAAGAGCGCTGTTTGCAAGATCAACATCGACTCTGACTCACGTCTTGCCTTCACAGCTGCTGTACGTAAGGTATTCCATGACAAACCAGGTGAGTTCGACCCACGTAAGTACTGCGGTCCTGCTCGCGACCTCATGGAGCAGATGTACAAGCACAAGATCATTGACGTGCTCGGTTCTGACAACAAGCTCGCTCAGCTCGACTAATAAGGTTGCTTGAATAAAGCAATATAAATAAAACAACGCGCTCGAAACCTATATTCTTTGGTTTCGGGCGCGTTTTCATTTAAGGTTGTCTTGTCATTTAACAAATTAGATTATTCTGTTTAGATAGGTTAGTTAGTATGCCTTTTCGTGTACACCTGCAACAGCACGGCCACTTGGATCGTTCATACCACAGAATGCCTTGTCCCAAGCCAGAGCCTCAGCTGTTGAGCAAGCTACACTTGGTACACTTGGTACAGAGCGAGCTGCCGAGTCTGATGGGAAATGCGAGGCAAAAATTGAGCGGTAATAATATTCTTCCTTGCATCTTGGAGGATTGATAGGGAAACGTTCGGCTGCATGTGCCATCTGTTCATCACTTACCAACGATGCTGTTATTTGCTTAAGTGTGTCTATCCAAGAATATCCAACACCATCACTGAACTGTTCCTTCTGTCTCCATGCCACCTCCTCTGGTAGCATATCTGCAAATGCCTCACGCACAATCTTCTTCTCTATGGTATTGCCAGGACATAGTTTTGCCTTAGGATTTGTACGCATCGCAACATCAAGAAATTCCTTATCCAAGAATGGCACACGTCCTTCCACACCCCATGCCGAAAGACTCTTATTAGCACGCAAGCAGTCGTAAAGATGCAATTTAGAAAGTTTTCGCACCGTTTCTTCATGAAAAGCCCTTGAATTAGGAGCCTTGTGAAAATACAGATAGCCACCAAATATCTCGTCAGCTCCCTCACCCGAAAGCACCATCTTTATACCCATCGACTTTATTACACGTGCCAACAGATACATAGGTGTTGATGCTCGCACTGTTGTAACATCGTAAGTTTCTATAAAGTAAATTACATCGCGTATGGCATCGAGTCCCTCTTGTATTGTGTAGTTTATCTCGTGATGTACAGTTCCTATATGATCGGCTACAAGTCTTGCCTTTGCCAAGTCTGGTGCACCTTTCAATCCTACAGCAAATGAGTGCAACCTTGGCCACCATGCACGCTCCTTACCATCCGATTCTATGCGGCGTTCAGAGTATTTCTCGGCAATGGCTGAAATAACAGACGAGTCTAAACCACCCGACAGCAATACACCATAAGGCACATCGCTCATCAACTGACGTTTAACAGCGTCTTCAAGTGCATCGTGTATAGCATCAACACTTGCCTTATTGTCCTTTACCGCATCATAACTAAACCAGTCGCGCTTATAGTATCTGGTCATCTTGCCTTCTCGGCTCGAATAATAGTGTCCGGGAAGAAACGGTTCATAACGCTGACACTCGCCCTCAAGAGCTTTAAGTTCTGATGCCACATACACATTACCGTCATCGTCGTAGCCTATATAAAGAGGTATAACACCTATTGGATCGCGAGCGATAAGAAACTCATTGCGCTCAACATCGTATAAAGCAAATGCAAAGATACCACTTAAGTCTTCAAGAAAATCGATGCCCTTATCTCTGTACAAGGCAAGAATCGACTCACAATCCGAACCTGTCTGAAAGTCGTAACTGCCTGCATAACGTGCACGTATATCCTTATGATTATATATCTCGCCGTTAACGGCAAGCACTTGCTTTTTATCTGGAGCTATAAGTGGCTGTCCACCAGACTCAGGGTCGACTATACTCAGTCGCTCGTGAGCAAGAATGGCAGAGCCTCCACACCAAATGCCGCTCCAATCAGGACCTCTATGACGTATCTTACGGCTCATACGCAAAGCCTTTTCACGCAACTCAGGAGTTTGTTCCCGTAAGTTGAACATTGCAACAATTCCACACATATATATAATTCTTTTATTGGTTTTCTATCTTTAGTCATTTAACGACAACAAGCCTTTTTTTAAGGTGCTCCTCCTGCACTTAAAAGACTGTGCAAGAGGAACGGGTCAAAAGAATAATCATTATTCAAGGTTAGTGTCGTATGTCTTTATATGTATTCATATGTCAGAATATTAATTGTAGGCACTCTCACCGTGCTCGTAGATGTCAAGACCTTCTTCCTCTACTCTACGACATACACGCATTCCTATAAACTTGTCTACCAATATATATAGTAGATATGTAACAACCGCACTATATAGGATACTTATCAACGTAGCCTCTATCTGTATCCACAACTGATGCCAATCGCCATAAAGAGCACCTTCGGCTCCACCAACACCAGTTACAGAAGATGTTGCAAACACACCTGTAAGTATTGAACCAATAATACCACCCATACCATGCACGCCAAAGGCATCAAGTGCATCGTCATATTTAAAGAAAGGCTTAATAACCGCTACCATAATGAAGCACACTATCGGTGTTATGATACCAATGGCAAACGCTCCTACAAGGTCGGTTGAGCCAGCAGCCGGCGTTATAGCAACCAATCCAGCCACTGCACCTGTACATGCGCCCACCGTAGTAGGCTTCTTGTTGCACATCCAATCAATTGCCATCCAAGTAACAGCTGCTGCAGCTGCTGCCACATATGATTGGTCAGCGTGATGACTATAAAAAGGGACATGCC
>OQWI01000907.1_pt1 | contig 13381 bp, 8 predicted proteins | sample 1691551 | NCBI WGS metagenome assembly OQWI01 (sample SAMN03418259, study PRJEB22391) | human gut metagenome | biome: human-gut; feature: organic feature; material: feces | host: Homo sapiens | place: Tanzania | collected 2013-01
GGGTGAGGATTTTTTGGTTTCATTGGTTGTTGGGTTTGTGATAACTGAATAGAGTATTCCTGACACTTTTGCTCAAGCAAAGAAAAATCACAACATCTTTGTGCAATTTTACATTTATTATTTATAACAGAGTAATACAATTTTTCAGCTTTACTTATAATAAGTGATTTATTTAAATTGCACCAAGTCAACTGATTTTGAAGAAGATTTCCATATGCTTGAATATTATAAGTTCTCTGTAAATGATTTGGATCAACCTTTGTTGCCAAACTGTGATGCACCGGTATCATATTATTCAAATTAATTGCTCCCCATTTTCCACTATTAATTTTTATAAAATCTATTTGGTTTTTCATTTTCAAATGTTTTGGTTTAGGAGATGATAACGGAGCATAATATGTATTTTCATTAACGGTCAACAAAATTCCTATAAAAGGTCTTGTCTGTTTTGAGTCCATAGTATAAGGGACTTTACTGTCAAATTTTCTTAGATAATCACAATAATCGGTATCTATCGTATAAAAGCCAATTCTATTTTTGCTCATAATTCACCCCAAAATATTAAAATAGAGGGATTGGAAAACCAACCCCTCACTTTTTTCGTTCCCACTTAAATTGGTAGGGTACACCGCTTTTTTAGCTCCCACTTGATTGGTAGGGTACACCGCTTTTTGAGAATTAATTATCTCTTCACTATTATTATACACAACAAAAATGATTATGTCAATCAAAATTAAATTATTACTGCAAGTGTCCCACGGTGGGACACTTGTGATAAAATAAACTGTCTAATTACTATCTATTTTTCATCTTCTAATGTAGTGTATTCCAAAATATCAATTTGCTGCATATCATCAATCATTTCATTGACTTGCCTATAAATATAATAATTTCCCTGTGGTGTTCCGCAGTGCTCACATAAATTCATTGGATAAGATGTTTTTGTAGTATTACTATATCTTACATCAATTCTATCAGGAAAAGCGTTCATAAGAATACTGTCAAATTTTGGTAAATTGCCTATAACACTTAATCCAAAATATTCGATAGACGGATCCATTATGTGAGCAAAAATATCTTGACTATTAGTAAGCCTATTTATATCCCAAGGATAAGTTAAATCATCGTAAGGGCTATATTTATATTTTATGTAAGTTATAACATTTGTCAATCCGTGACATCTGAAACATTCTTTTTTAAATGTATATACGGTAAAAGGTAATTTCCCTTTTATATATGACTCCAATACAAAGTTTGATCTCTTGTTTTCCAAAATTTCAATACTCTGCTTATTGTAATAATACTTTTTCCCGTCCTTGTTAAATATTACACATATTTTATTATTAACTTCTTCAGCCGAATAAACTTGAAACTTTTGACCATTCGCCTTAACTAATATCGTCTTAATAATTATCACTCCTACTATATAGTGATTTTTCATCACTATATTTTATTTATAATAAGTGTCCCACGGTGGGACACTTAATTAAATAGTAAAACTAAATTTCACTATATTTTCTATTATATATTGACATTTTTCTCTTAAAATGGTATAATGTGAATGCAAATAAAATAAGCCCCTCAGCTTATCAACGACGGCAATCGCTGATAAGCGTGCGCCCCGAGTATCGCTGTACTCAGAACTTGAGAAGCTAAACATGCGTATTGCTTTATTCTATACGCTTTTAGATATTTTGTCAAGACCTGTACTATTTATCCGGTGGTGCAGGTCTTACTTTTTTTGTTTCGCACCTTCACAATCAAATATCCGCACATCAGATACATTCCTACTGCTGTTCGGCACGGGGCAAATCCACAGGAATTCTTGCAAAAGGAGGTTACAAAGAATTCGTATACCGACCGGATAAGCTAAATGAGCGAACACCTTTACAGGTCTTCAGGACTCAGACATCGAAAGGCAAATTCAATGGAAGCGATGACAGGCAGTAGGGACAATGATACTTCCGTCCAGTCACAGTCCGTACCTCTCATTAAGCAACTATGGCACAAACAAAGTTACTAAATGATGTCGCAGGCAATGAGGGCGGCCGTGGGAGATCCTCACGGTGGTTAATCCAATGGAGCTGAATGCACAGCCTTTTGATGTGTCATTATTAAAACAAACAGCAAAGCGATTTAAGTAGTTTTGCTTAACTATTTAAATCACTTTACTTTTGGCTGGGCTGGCGGGATTCGAACCCACGGGTGACGGAGTCAAAGTCCGTTGCCTTACCGCTTGGCGACAGCCCACCGTTTAAACCCAACTTGTGGTTTTTAAATCAAAAGCCGCACAAAAGTAAAATGTGCGGCTTTATGGTGACCCATCGGAGATTCGAACTCCGGACACCTTGATTAAAAGTCAAGTGCTCTGCCAACTGAGCTAATGAGTCAAATGGGGTGGAATGACGGATTCGAACCGTCGGTCTCCAGTGCCACAAACTGGCGCGTTAACCAACTACGCTAATCCCACCATGTGGCGCGGCAAAAGGGACTCGAACCCCTGACCTACTGCTTAGAAGGCAGTTGCTCTATCCAGCTGAGCTATTGCCGCATACTTAACTTAAAAATTTGTTTTTCCCTTAAGTCAGCTTCATTATTATACATCAGCAAACTCCATTTGTCAACACTTTTTTTAATTTTTTTATAATTTATTTTCCTGCTTTAATTTGATGATGAAGTTAATGATATAGGCATTTTAACACATTGCAGATAATAATGTCAATATCACTTGGTATTAATATAGAAATGTTGTTATCAATTAAGTTATCTTAATCAGTCCCTTTATTATGAACCATTCTTTGCGCTAGTGCAATGTTTCTGTATTCGGGTTCGTGACTTACTTCTCTTATAAGTTTAATAAAAGGAGGAAGTTTGTAAGGCTGATCTTCTGACAGCAATTCTATCTCAAGCGTTGCTCTGTCATTCCAAAACGGATATACATCAAGTTCAAAATATTCGTCATCATACACTATGCAATATCTGTCCTTTGAAATAATACCCGTTATACATTCTTTTCTTGAAAGATAATTATTGTATTCGGCTTGTGTCAAATAAGATTCTTTTTCTATCCTTTTCAAATCATTAATCTTGATTTTTACCGTTTTAATATATACTGCGTCTTTGCCGTAACCACGCTTCCGTATTCTGAACATTCCTTCCTCGGGAGTGTTTAAATATGCCTGAGTAATCGCAACCTTTCTGCAAGCAGTCATATTATTAAGATAATCAATATCAGGGTATTCTATCAAAAACTTACGCTCAATTTCAAGAGGTTCCGGAACACCGATGAACCCTAATACTTCTTTAAGCAAATTATCGAGCCTTTTATTAAAATCACTGTTATTGGGTATAACTCGCAGGTGTGATGTGCCTGTCCATATAGAAAGTAATTTTTCGTCAAGTTCCTTGGCGAGCTTTACATCTTCTTTTCTGACAGAATTGCAGTTCTTAATGTAAGTGTTTTCATCTGTACAAGCAACACTTTTTAAATGAAATACAGCATCATACGAATTTCTTAATACATCTTCATTTTTATTACTTATTGAAATATATTTTTTAAATTCGGCATCGGTAACATATGCTTTGCTGTCAAGCAATCCTCTGTCAAATAAAATTACAGCCTTTTCCCCATTGTATGCCTTAGCTTTCTCTTCGAGAGAATTTTCTTCTTTTAATTGAGTTTCAAAAAGTTGTTTATGGAACTCATATACACCAAGTTTTTGCGGAGTAATGCCGTTGCTCAATAAATTACTTGCAATTTCTTCTAATATAAAAACTTTTATATTTAACTTTTCAAGTTCATCTTTCAAAAAATTCAAAGCAGTTGTTTTACCGCCACATGGACCGCCTGTCAAAACTATTTTAATTACCTCAGCCATAAATTCACCTCATTTAATTTATTATAACCTTTGAAATATTTATTATTATTCTGTATTTGAAAAAAGGCGATTGCAAAATTAATCTGCAATCGCCTTTTTAATATTACTTACTTCGTTTTTTACCGAAAATTATTGTTCCTGCAAAACCTGCTGCACACAAACCGACAAGCACACCTAAGAAAGTGAGATTATCACCTGTTTTTAAGGTAATAGGCTCAACATACTGTGTTTTATAAACCGTTTTTTCCTGAACAACGGTTTTAACTGTAGGAGTCGGCTGTACAGTTGTCGGTTGCGGTTGTGGCTCTGTTTCTGCTATTTTGTCAAACAAATAAACATAAACAACATCTTCAATTCCGGATACAATTTCAGTCGGTTCAATATCCCACTTACCGTTTTCATAACCGTAATTTGCTGTCATACCTGTTGGAATATTGATTCTTGCAGTACCGTTGACATTCCACTTACCCTCTTTGTCAAGCAAAGTTACATAGTATGAAATATCATTTGAAGTCTTATCTTCCCAAGTACCGTTTACTACTTTAAAGGTAATTTTCTTTTGATACTTATCGGGTATTCCGTCAGGCTTTTCTCCGTCGCCTATCTTATCTACTTCCCATATTGCTGTCAATTCATATTTTCTGTCAATTGAATCTGTAATTTGTTGGCTGTAGCTATAAGTGCTTTCACCGCACTTCCAGCCGTCAAATACATACTCATACTTAGTTGGTTTATCATCAATTGTTTTTACGGATTCACCCTCACGGTAAACAAATTTTGTATCGCCGTTGAGTGTACCACCATCAAGATTATAAACTACAGAGTAATATTTTATCTCTATGCTGTTATCATAACTGTCAACGGTAAGAACCGCATTATCAATCTGTTTATAATCATTACCGTCTTTTAAAAACACTTTATAATTGCCTTTAGCAAGTTCTGCAGTATAACCGTTATCACCGCTCTGCAAGACAATGTAATCACTGTCAGACTTTACGGCAACCTCGTACGGTTTACCGAATATGCTTTCAGTATCCGCTACATTATCATCAAGTTTGAAAACCACACTTGATGTATAGCAGTCCTTTGTTGTGTCTTTTACATAGGCGTATGCAGTTTTAGTTGTACCGTTCTCGTCAATATAACTGCCCCGTACCTCTATGGTATATTCAGTAGAGGGAGTAAGACCGCTAAAAGTTATTTTGCCGTCAATTATTTCACCCTTAACACCCTCAAGATAATATTCGCATCTGTCATCAAGATTTGTAAGAGTGAGTGTTGTTGCAGTTGTGGAAGTGTTAGGTTTTTTAAATACTATTACGGTTGTAGTCGAACTGTTTTCCGAGTTTTTATGGAATTTGCAGTTTCCCTTTTGAAGATTAATTTTAATTACACCTTCACCGGCTTTTAAACCGGTTATTGAGTAACCGCTTTCTGACTTGCTTAAACTTATGCAATCGCTGCCGGAAATTATTGTTCCCTGACTTACATAACAGGCAGGACATACAACATGAACAACCGAGCTTTGACCTAAGAGGTTAAGAATATCAACGCTCTCTCCCTCAAACACGCCAAACACTGCGTTTGCCATATCTTTTGACAGGTCATAATTTTTGAAATCGTCATCATACGACGCTGTCGCAATGATATTTCCGTCAGAATCCTTTACTGTTACGGAAATGCCGCCTTTTAATTTTTCAGAGTTAACAGATGCACCGTAAACTGCCGCATAAGCAAAGCCTTTATGCGAATAGCTGCGGTTATAAGATCTGCCGCTCATATTATCAGATGCGAACAAGCCTTTATCCGAATTGTAAATTTCAATTTCGCTTTTTGTGCCACGCCCCACAGCCATATCGTGCTTGTCAAATACATACAGATAAGTGCCAAGCTTATTTTTCCATTCGTAAGTCAGCTCTTGAGGATTACCGTCGTAATTGCTTACTTTTGCCATTAAAAGCTCACTTGAGCGAAGGTCTTTACTGTCGCCCCTCATAAATCCGACAATTTCTACTGTCGGATTTGCACCGTCAAGTGCAAGTACGGCCGAGGGAACACCCACCGCACCCAAAATTGTTGCTGCCAATATAAAGCAGAAAACTCTCTGCAATGCTGACAACAACGTTTTTTTGTGTTTTTTTAACATTGCCATATATTACCTCCATACAAATGATTATATGCAGAAGACAGGCAAATAATACACGGCAAAATAAAAAGGGAAAGCTAAACTTCCCCTTGTCCTAAAAAATTCCGTATTTAGTTTTTAATCGCTGCAATTTACTTCCGATTGGTTTTGTAAGCAGCAACAGGAATATTACATTTGAAACCATATAAACAACGGTAAACGGTGCTGCGGTTGTAATGCTTGCCACAAATCTTGCTATATTAAATGTGCCGTCAGCCCAGAGAGTTGTCCATACATCCATTATAAAAGAAAATGCTATGCCCGATAGAGCGCCGTAAATAATAAGCAACACCTTACTCTCAACAAGTTTTTTAGCAAGCAAGCCCGCCAAAAATCCGATAAGTCCCCACGCAAGCATTTGAAACGGAGTCCACGGTCCTTGTCCAAAATAGAAATTTGAAACCACAGCAGAAAAAGATCCTGTAATAAAACCTGCTTCACTGCCAAGATAAATAGCGGTAATAATTACAATTGCAGTAACGGGCTTAAAAAACGGAATGGGAGCAAATACAAACCTGCCCGCTACCGACAATGCCGTCATAACAGCTATTATAACAATTCTGCGTGCATCGTTTTTACCTTTTTCAAAAGAAATAAAAAACGGAATACAGGCAACCACCGACAAAGCAAGCGATATAAAGGCATATTTGCGGTCGCCGAAGAAAAACACTCCGCAAAGTACAATAAGCGGCGCAACCACAAAAACACATAAGTATTTTATTATCTTTTTAGCAGTCATTTTACTCCTCCTTAACAGCGGAAATCAGCTCTTCCGTTGTTATAATGCCGTCTTTTATACCTCGTGAAATTTTATTTGCAGAAGTCGTATAAAATCGTTTTCCGCAATAAAATTCGTGCGGTTCAAGTCTTTTTGAAAGAGTACCGTTAAAAAGCATTGCGCATACGGTGGAAACTTCAGCCGAAAAATCAAGGTCATGTGTAACAAGTAATATTGTAATTTGGTTGTCGGAAAGTTCTTTTAAAGTTTTTGCAAGTTCTGCTTTTGAAAAACTGTCACAACCCTTTGTCGGTTCGTCAAGCAATAATATTTTCGGTTCGAGAAGTAAAAGTTTTACAAAACCTGCACGCTGAATTTCACCTCCGCTAAGGTCATACGGATGGTGATTTAAAAGATGGTGTACATTAAACTTTTCTGACAATTTATTAATTTTTTCCAAATCCCCGCTCACGCTTTTAAAGTCTTCAAGCAAACTGTCTTTAACAAATAACAATTGTGGATTTTGAGGCATAGTAGCTGTTTTTTCATTTAGTTTCACCTTGCCTCTGTACGGCTTAAGCCTTGCTCCTATTACGGAAAGCAAAGTTGATTTTCCGCTGCCGTTTGCACCGACAACCGAAAAAATCTCTCCTCTGTTTACCGATAAATTAAGACCGAGGAGCACATCATCAGACTTTTTATCATATCTGAAATATACATTTTTAACCGATAATATTTCATCGTCGGAATTATTATTCTGCAATGTATGTTCTGTAAAAGAATTATTTTTGCTATATTTTGCAAAAAGTTCTCTGCCTTCTTTGACCGTAACGGGGCATTGCGATTTACAATCCGTTACGGAATAAAGCCGTGCAGGCACGGGCAAAGCGAGCATCATAGGATGATTTTTTGAAATTTTGCTAAGAGCATTGCAAGTATCTTTAGGTGCTGTATCGGTAATTATTTTTCCTTGCTCCATAACAATAATTCTATCCGCAACGGGAAACAGTTTTTCAAGTCTGTGTTCGGTAATAATTACAGTGATACCCAAGTCTTTATTAAGTTTGTCAAGAATTGTAAAAAAGTTTTCTGCCGATACAGGGTCAAGCTGACTTGCGGGTTCGTCAAGAATCAATACATCAGGTTCGGCAACAGATGCCGCCGCAAGATTAAGAATTTGCATCTGACCGCCAGAAAGTGAGTTTGTCTTTTGTTCTATTATTTTTGAAAGTCCAAAGTAAGTAGCCGTTTCACTTATTTTAATATTTATTTCTTCACTCGACATTCCCATATTCTCAAGCGTAAAGGCAAGTTCATGGAGTACGGTATCGGTTACTGTTTGATTTTCGGGATTTTGCGAAACATAGCCTATTTTAAAAGCCGTATCTTCTTCACTGCATTTTTCAATATTTTCGGAACAGAAAAATATTTCTCCCGTTTTTGTGCCGTGAGGAGCTGCCTGCGGCTTTAAAAGTCTTAGCAGTGTTGTTTTTCCGCAGCCGGACTGACCGCAGATAACACAAAACTCTCCCCTTTTCACAGTGAAATTCACATTATCCAAAGCCTTTTCCTGCATCTGCGGATAAGTAAAACTTAAATTTTTGACAGAGAAAATTTCCATACAAGCTCCTCCTTTAACTCAATGATAAACGGCATAAATGACAGTACACCGAAAGCCGACATTCCGATTACGGATAATATTGTAATATCACACATCTCTATATGCGGATATATAAGAAAATCAAGTTGACCTGTCGCTAAAGCAAACAGCACTGTAGTCAACATTCCCAGAGAAAGTACAGTAAAAACCGTATCTGCTTTTGTAAAAGGGAAGCGGCAGTAAAAACTGCGCTTTTTAACTCCGTATCCTCTTGCGCTCATTGAATCGGCAGTTTGAACCGAACCCTCAAGCATTACGGAAACCGAAGCAGAAAATGCACCTATGTATTGTTTAAATTTATTTTTACCGCAAAAATCGGATTGAGCCGCCAATGTGCGCTTAAACACAAGAATAAATTTAGGCACAAAATGAAGTACCATCGAAAACAATAATGCAAGTCTTGGTAAAAATCTTCCGAAAATATATATAAGTTTTTCGGAATCAAACACACTGTTGAATACCGAAAACCAAAGTATTACGCTCAAAAGCATCAGTCCGAGCACCGCACCATAAACTATAGCCTCAAGCGTAATAGGAATATCATTTATAAAAATAAGCGGTGTTACTCCCTTGTGTGAGAAAAGCGGGTTGGTTATTGTTACAAGTAAAAAAATCAGCACATAACCAAAAAAGGATTTTAAAAATAATTTAAAACCCTTTTGTAATACAGAATAAGCCGCCGCTCCGAAAAGCGACAGCAGTAAAATTATATAATTCCATGTAAACATTGATACCAACAGCACAGATACAAAATATATAAGCTGTGCCAGCGGATTAAAGGAATTAAATCTTAGCATTATTCTTCTCCTGTAAATTCGTTTCCGATATCTGCGCCCAAATCGCAGGTATATAAGAATTTAATTGTATCTCCGTCATGCAAATCATAAGAATTGCAGCCTACCGACGGAAAAACATCATTTACGCAGTATTCCCAACCCGAAAGCTGACCGCAAGAAAATTCATAAAGATTTGCGATACCCTCGATATAAATATCTGCGTCCGTTCCCTCGTATTCATATTGAATTTTATTCTGACGGCAGGCTTCACTAAGCGCATCATATGCGGTAGCATTTTCGTCAAGAGTAATCTTTGTAGGCTTGAGAATTACGCCGTCACTCGGAACATAGCTTTCAAGACCGCTTTCAAGCTGATCCATATTATTTAAAATGGTTGAGCAGTTGATTGAAAAAGTAACCTCTATTCCCTCTTTTTGAGATGAAGAGGAATAGTAGTCATCGGGAGTCTGAACCGAACAGCCGCATAGCACGGCAGTAATTATCAATACAAGTAATAAAAGTTTTAATTTCATTATTTGTCACCTTTTCTTTTGCCGAATAATCTGAACGGCTCACCGTCTTTTTTCAAAACTGTTAATCTTATAATTAAAAGCACAGCCGCTACTGCCACAAGTCCGATAAGAGAAACATAGAAAATAAAATTATTGTCGTCATCCGAATTTGCCGCCGCTGCGGAATCCGGAGTAGATGCAAGCGTAAAAGGCTCGTAATTGTCATCTGCCAAAGCCATTACCTGATCATCATAATTTTCCGCATTATTGGATTCGGGCTTTACAGTTGTTTCCTGCTGTTCTTCATCAACTTGCGAATTATGTTTTTCTGTAATATCACCTGTATTTACAGAATTGTTTTTATTGTTACTGTCTATATTAACCTCAGAACTGTCTGTGTTTGATTTTTCAGTGTTCTGTCGGGAATTTTCGCTATTAGAATTATTTTTCTTTGTATCGTCAAATTCAAAAATCTCGGTATTACCCTTTGACATATATTTATATAAATCAACAAGTGAGTTTAATGCCTGATAACACGCAATATTATTCGATTTTCCGTTTTCAATATGAGAAAAACCGCCGTCCGAATTTTTGAAAGTCATGAGATTGTCAACAAGAGTGTTGCCGTTTTTAATAAATCTTGAATCCGACTGCACATCTATATCGAGTGCAACAAGCGCAGAAATAACTTGGGAAACACTCTCGGAATTTACTGTGCCGAAAGAAGAATATCCGCCTTTTTCATTTTGTTTTTTAGATAAAACATCAAGTGCTCTGTCAATAGATTCTTTTACCGTACTGTCAGATTTATAAGGAGCAAGTGCCTGTAAGCACATTGCGGTAACATCGGTATCGGCAGACTTTCCCATAAGTGTAAAACCACCGTCCGAAAGCTGTAAGCCTATAATTTTTTTAATAAAATATTCTCTGTCATATTTTGCGTCACTCGGAACTTTTGCATTTGCACAGTCGAGTGACAGCAAGGCATAAACATATGCATTTATGCCTTGCTTGTTCACATTTTCACTGTTATAAACTCCGTCACTGAGCAAATTTTTGCCGTTGATATTTTCAGGATTAAGTCCGCAGGCATAAAGTGCAAGTGAGGTACGCTGAAAATCTGTAGCTTTGCTTTTTGATTTATATAACTTTTCGGCAGATTTAATCATAGAACTTTGTACAGCAGTTACATCTGTACCGTATTTTGACAAAGAAATAATATACCACTGTGTTTCAGAATTATCTGTGGTTTCAGAAAGTTTTTGTACAAACGAAGCTGTATCGTCAGCCTTTAAAATTGCCGATTTATACGAGATAATTCCGTCTATAGTTTTTGAAATATCTTCTTTTGTGTAGTTTTCAGCCGCATTTACCGTTACCGATAAAGATAACATTACTGCGCATATAAGTAAAGCTGTCAGTTTTTTCAGCATAATTATCATTCCTTATTAGAATTATTCTGTTTCACCCGAAAGAATTGTCTGAAGTGCTGTAACATCATTTACATCAACTTTTCCGTCTTTGTTTACATCAGCAATTCTTACTTGTTCTTCGCTAATATTGTTATAATTGCTAAGGTATGTCTGAATAGCTGTAACATCGTTAATGTCTGCCTTACCGTCAAGGTTTACATCATTGACAATCTTTGTATCTACAAATACTGTGTAGTCATCTGCGTAACGAAGAACTGCAGGAGCACCGCTGTAACCGTACTTTTCAACCTGTAAGCTGTGGTTGCCGAATGTAAGCTGATCCTCATCAATTACAACTACACCGTTATAATCTGTTTTGTATTCTTTTCCGTCAAAATATACTGTCATATTATCAATCGGAAGAACAGCGTCACCGAATGTAGCCTTTGCAGTAAATGTAATTTTACCCTCACTTGTAAGCAATGAAGTATCTGCAATCGGGAGGTAGCATGGATACTCACCGTAATAAAGAACTACTGTATCATTATTATTAAGTGTATAACCGTTTACTCCTACATTAGGAACTACGCTGTTTACAGCATAATACCAGCCGTCCCAGCCGCCGAATGAACCTGCTGCAATGCCGTTTACCTCTGAAATATAGCCTGCATCTGCACCTACTACTTCGATATCATCAGAAACTTCGTCTGCATATGAGATAAGCTGACCGACATTGCTGTCCTTTGCAATTTCAAATGTGTCGTTAAGGTAGCAAGCCTCCGGACCTTCAATTCTGAGATTTACATTAATTGTGTTTTCTCTTGCAATATTAACTGTAAAGTCGTCAGCATAACGAAGTACGGCAGGAGCACCGTTTGAATTTTTCTTTTCAACCTGAACACTGTGCTCACCTGATGTAAAATCAGCCTTGCTAAGTGAAATTGTACCGTTTTCATCTGTTGTATAAGTATGACCGTCAAAAGTAACTGTCATATCTGCAATAGCAACTGTGCTTACGGTCGGATTCCAGTCGTTGTCATATGTAGTTGACTCTGCATTAAAACTGATTTTTCCGTCACTGTTTAATGCCGAAGTGTCAATCTGCGGAAGAAGACAAGGAAAGTCACCGTAATAAAGAACAACTGTATCATTGTCGCTAAGTGTGTAATCACCTACGCCAACATTTGGTGAAACTGAATTTACAATATACTGCCAGCCGTCCCAGCCGCCGAATTTGCCTGCTGTTTCGCCGTTTACATCTGTTATGTAATTATTTTCGGCGCCTGTTACCGTAACATCATCAGAAAGCTTGTCTGCATACTGAATTAAGTCAGCTGCCGTACTACCCTGTGGAATTTCATAATTGTCATAAAGCACACAAGAATCCACACCCTCAATACGGAGTGAAACTGTAATGTCCTTTGTTTCTGCCGCAAATGCCGTAACTGCAGATGCAGAAACAAGCAAAGTAGCAAGTGAAGCAGAAATAAATTTTGCTGTTGTTTTCATAAACATTCTCCTTAAATAAAAAATAGCCCCTTAAAAGAGGCATAGCTATATAAAGGGTAATAATTTACCCAATAACTATTCTCCCACTGCCCAAGAAAGTTTTTCAAACTATGTTATGGCAGGTCTCCTGACTTACAGTCTGCATTAAAGCAGCCAAGGCGCCTTCTCGGTTTCCCAATGACCGGGCAAAGCGCCCCTTTTGTACGCATCCGCTCAACGCTTACAGCTTGCAAAAAATCCAATGCAAGCGCGGGTTTTTCACCCGACTTCCCTTGTTAATCTTCGGGTTTCGCCCGAAGCCACGGCGTTGCTGTATGTTCTGTTGATTTAATTATACCACCGCCAAAGGGCGGAAAGCAATACGGCCGGGCGTGATGCCCGCTTCTTCCCTTACATGCCGGCATATTCATGTTATAGTAAGCTTACGCGGATGCCCGGATTTCGCCGCGCCGTATTCGCAAGCCAGAAGACCTACGAACGTTTTATTCTCCGCGCAAAATTTTATGGTATTGGTAATTCTTACGGCTTTTTTCTGCGCAAGCTTGAACTTGTATATGAATAGTCAATACAATCTCAGGCTTGCCGATGAAACATATACAACCATAGCTATAATGGAACTGTATGCGGACGTGGACAGCTATGGCAATCTGATTAGTAATATCACTAAGGCTGATGATTATGCCGGATATTATGCGCTTACGGTTTATGGATATGATTTAGAACCCATAATA
>OQWI01000908.1_pt1 | contig 13381 bp, 7 predicted proteins | sample 1691551 | NCBI WGS metagenome assembly OQWI01 (sample SAMN03418259, study PRJEB22391) | human gut metagenome | biome: human-gut; feature: organic feature; material: feces | host: Homo sapiens | place: Tanzania | collected 2013-01
CCTTTTACGTTTGGCCATTCCTCGTCGCGTATATACCGACAATCATATGGCTGTTATAGCGGCAGCTCTGAAAAATGTTTTTGACCGTCGTATGCAGATTACCCATGGTGTACGTATTGCATGGGAGGCTCCATTGATGCGTCATTTTACAGTTCAGCTTGAGAGAATCACAGACTAAATACTACAAGAACCCGCCGACCAACATCGTATAATGTTGATTGGCGGGTTCTTCTTGTTTTATAATACATCCTTCGGTTTATACACCCTTCATGCTTAGCGCAATACGCTTGCGCACGAGGTCAACTTCGGTTACCTTAACCATCACATGTTGATGGAGCTTCACTACCTCGTTAGGGTCGTGGATAAACTTCGACGACATCTGTGAGATATGAACCAAACCATCTTGGTGAACACCAATATCGACAAAGGCACCAAACTTGGTGATGTTGGTAACGATGCCTGGTACCACCATTCCTACCTCAACATCCTTAAGCTCATGGATGTCGTCAGAGAATGAGAATTGTTCAACCTCGCCTCGAGGGTCGAGTCCTGGCTTATCCAATTCTTTCATGATATCTGTAAGCGTTGGCAAGCCTATAGTGTCTGATACATAGTTCTTTATGTTGATAGCCTTAAGCCTTTCTTTGTTAGCTATCAGCTCCTTAACGGTGCATCCGCTGTCAGCAGCCATACGCTTCACAATGTCGTAGCTCTCTGGGTGTACGGCGCTGTTGTCCAATGGATTCTTGGCATTAGGAATGCGCAAGAAACCAGCACATTGTGTGTAGGCATTAGCACCAAGGCGAGGCACCTTCTTGAGTTGCGCACGCGATGTGAAGTCGCCATTCTCGCGCCGATATTCGATTATGTTCTTAGCCAAGGCAGGACCAAGACCGCTGATGTAAGTAAGCAACTGCTGACTGGCTGTATTCACGTTTACACCTACAAGGTTAACGCAGTTCTCTACCGTTTGGTCCAAACTCTTCTTGAGCTTAGTCTGGTCTACATCGTGCTGATATTGTCCCACACCAATGCTCTTGGCGTCAATCTTCACAAGCTCTGCCAAAGGGTCCATCAGTCTGCGAGCTATCGAAACAGCACCTCTAACCGTAACGTCCTGGTCAGGGAATTCGTCGCGTGCTATCTTCGATGCCGAATATATCGAAGCTCCATCTTCGCTAACCACGTAGACAGGCTTTTGGTTGTTGCCCTCAGAGAATACCTTGTTTAGAATGTCGGTAGTCTCGCGACTTGCAGTACCGTTGCCCACAGCTACAGCTTCGATGCTATATTTGGCAGCAATCTTAGCAAAATGACGTGCTGCATTCTCTGCATTGCCCTTAGGAGGGAATGGGAACACTACATCATGGAATAGCAAGTTGCCCTGCTTGTCGAGCACCACCACCTTGCATCCCGTTCTGATGCCAGGGTCTACACCCATCACCGACTTCTGTCCCAATGGTGCAGCAAGCAATAGCTGGCGTAGGTTAGTGGTGAACACCTCTATAGCCTCGTCGTCAGCCTTCTCTTTGCTCAGAGCCGAGAATTCGTTCTCGATACTTGGCACAAGCAGACGCTTATATGAATCCTCGACAGCCTCTGCCACCAGTTGCGAGCATTTGCCATTGCCACGAATATACTGTCGTTTCAATCTCTCAGTAGCACGCTCACCGTCAATAGATATTTTTATGCGCAATATTCCTTCAGCCTCACCACGACGCATAGCCAACAGTCGGTTGCCTGTGCAGCGAGATAATGGTTCGGCAAAATCGAAGTAGTCACGATACTTCTGTGCCTCTTCGCTATCAGCCTTAGCCTTAACCACCTTTGATGCAATCTCAGCCTCACGCTTAAAGGTTGCTCGAAGCTGATGACGACAATCCTCGCTTTCGCTTATGTTTTCAGCTATGATATCCTTAGCAGCCTGAAGGGCATCATATACTGTGAATTCCTTCACCTTATGCTCTGCCAATGCCTTCTGAACAGTAGCACTATTGATGAGTCTCTTGGCAGCAGCTTCGATATCATTTTCACGCTGCAGAAGTATCATAGTTGCCAATGGCTCTAAACCATATTCGCGAGCTATCTGTGCTCTAGTTCTTCTTTTAGGCTTGAAAGGTAAGTATATATCTTCCAAAGTGTTAGCGTCCCAACAGTCTTCAATCTTCTTCTTTAGTTTGTCGTCGAGTTTGCCTTGTTCTTCGATACTCTTCAGTATAGTCTCTTTGCGCTTTGCCAGCTCCTTTAGCTTGTCGTATCTTGCACTAATATCGCCTATCTGCACATCGTCGAGACCGCCTGTGCGCTCCTTGCGATAGCGAGCAATAAAAGGTATGGTGCAACCCTCGTCGAGCAGTTGCAGGGTGCCATCTACGCCACTTGCAGGCAGCTGTAGTTCTTTGGCAATGATGTTTGTAAATGTATTCATGTTTTTAATTAAAAGTCTGATAAATGGCTGGCAAAGGTATACAATAAAAGCGACAATTATGTGAAAAAGACAATAAAATCTAAAAGGATATGCATATTTTTGCCTAATTTACCTATTTATATTAACTTTGCATGTTCATAAAGGTAATATTTATTAAACGATGATATCAGTAGAAGGATTGAAGGTAGAGTTTAGTGCTCGTCCATTGTTCCACGATGTGAGCTTTGTGATCAACGATCGCGACCGCATAGCCCTTGTGGGAAAGAATGGAGCAGGCAAGTCTACCTTGTTGAAGATATTGTGTGGTCAGCAGCAGCCTACAGCAGGCACCGTGGCAATACCGAATGATACCACCATCGGCTATCTGCCACAGGTGATGAAGCTTCAAGACAACACCACCGTGAGAGAAGAAACCCGCAAGGCTTTCGCATCTACTATAAAGATGAAGGAACGAGTGGACAAGCTGGCTGCAGAAATGGCTGAGCGCACCGACTACGAGAGCGACGACTATATGCAGCTTGTGGAGCGCTACACACAAGAGCACGATAGATATATGATGATAGGTGGCGAAAGCTATGAAGCCGACATGGAACGCACCTTGGTGGGCTTAGGTTTTTCGCGCACAGATATGGATAGACCTACATCAGAGTTTTCTGGCGGATGGCGTATGCGTATAGAGTTGGCAAAGATATTGCTGCAGAAACCCGACGTGTTATTGCTCGATGAGCCTACCAACCACCTCGATATCGAGAGTATACAATGGCTCGAGCAGTTCTTGGCTCAAAGCGCCAAGGCTGTGGTATTGGTGAGCCACGACCGTGCTTTCATAAATAATGTTAGCAATCGCACTATCGAGATAACCTGTGGTCAGGCTGTTGACTATAAGGTGAAATACAACGAGTATGTGGTGCTCAGAGCCGAAAGAAGAGAACAGCAAATTCGTGCTTACGAAAACCAGCAGAAAGAGATTGCCGACATCAAAGACTTCATAGAGCGATTCCGCTATAAGCCAACCAAGGCTGTGCAGGTGCAGAGCCGCATCAAGCAATTGGAAAAGATTGTGCCTATAGAAATCGACGAGGTGGACAATTCGGCTATGCACTTGAAGTTTCCACCATGTTTGCGTAGTGGCGACTATCCGATAATCTGCGATGGAGTAAGCAAGACCTATGGCAACCATACCGTCTTCTCTGACGTTACGCTTACTATAAAGCGAGGAGAGAAAGTGGCGTTCGTAGGTAAGAATGGCGAAGGTAAGTCTACTCTCGTGAAGTGTATCATGAACGAGATTCCTTTTGATGGCACATTGAAAGTGGGCCACAACATACAGATAGGCTATTTCGCTCAGAACCAAGCACAGCTTCTCGACGAAAACCTTAGCATCTTTGATACCATCGACCAAGTGGCTACAGGCGAAATGCGACTCAAGGTCAACGACCTGCTTGGTGCATTTATGTTTGGTGGCGAGATTTCTGAAAAGAAAGTAAAGGTGCTGAGTGGTGGCGAGCGTAGCCGACTGGCTATGATAAAACTGCTCATGGAGCCAGTCAACCTCCTCATCCTCGATGAGCCTACCAACCACCTCGACATGCCATCAAAGGATGTGCTGAAAGAAGCCATCAAAGCCTTCGACGGTACAGCCATCATCGTGAGCCACGACCGTGAGTTCTTGGATGGCTTGGTGAGCAAGGTGTATGAGTTTGGTGGCGGAGCCGTGAGAGAACACCTTGGTGGCATCTACGACTATCTGCGTGAGCATAATGTCGATAGCATACAAGCAGCCCTGGGTGGTGACGATAGAAAAGGAAAGAATGAAGAAGCAAATGGCAATTCTTCATCAAGCTCCAAGCAAAGCGATTCTTCACTCTTATCAAACTCTTCACAAAAAAAGCAAAGCTATGCCGAGCGCAAGGAAGAGCAGAAGAAGATAAAGAAGATTCAGCGAGCTGTGGAAGAATGCGAGAAGCATATTGCCGACATGGAAGCCCGCATAGCAGAGCTCGACGAACTGTTTATGCAGCCTGAAAAGGCATCCGACATGGTTCTCGTTACGGAATATACCTCAACAAAGCAAAAGCTCGACGAAGAAAACGATAAATGGCTCGAACTCTCTGAGCAACTCGAAGAGGCGAAGAGCAATCTTGAGTAACAACTTGATTTATTCATAAACTATTTATACAACAAAATCATGAAAATGAAAGAAATCCTTCCGATGTTGCTTATGATAGCAGCACCAAGCATTGGCTCAGCGCAGTCGAATGCAGGAATTAAGATGGAAAACATGGACAAGACAGCAAAGCCTGCCGACGACTTCTACAAGTATGCTTGTGGCGGTTGGCAGAAGTTGCATCCTCTGCCAGGTGCATTCTCACGCTTTGGTTCGTTCGACCAGTTGCAGGAAGACAACAACCAGCGCATCAACGACATCATTGCAAGTCTCACAAAGAAGACTTTCAAGGCGGGCACCGTAGAGCGCAAACTTAGCGACTTGTATAAGCTCGCTATGGACAGCGTGCGTCGCGACAAAGAGGGTGCTTCGCCTGTACAGCCTTTGATGAAAGAGATTGAGCAGGCTCAGACCATCGACGCTCTTCGCGCTTTGCAGCTCAAATATGCTGATATGGGCTACGGCCTTCCTTATGGCTACTACTTCGGCTCAGACGAGAAGAATGCTTCAATGAACATCCTTTCGTTGGTTCAGAGCGGTCTAACACTTGGCGAAAAGGAATACTATCTTGAGAACGATGAGGCTACAACAGAAATCCGCAACGCTTTCAAGAAGCACATCGCTAAGATGTTCCAACTCTACGGCTTCTCAGAGGCTCAGGCTCAGGAGAATGCTAACCTCATCATGCGCTATGAGACTACATTGGCTCTCGTTTCTAAGAACAATACAGAGCTTCGTGATGTAGAGGCTAACTACAATAAGATGACCATCAAGGAGTTTGAGGCTAACTATCCTCATATCGGTCTTACCAAGCAGCTCAAGGCTGAAGGCATTGCCGACAACTGCTTCGCAGAACTCGTAGTTGGTCAGCCAGACTTCTTCGCAGGCGTAGATAAGCTCATCGCTACACAGAGCGCAGCAGAGCTCAAGGCTTATATTGAGTGGAACGTAATCTGCAGTTCTGCATCTTATCTTAGCGACGAGATTGTAAGCGCTAACTTCGATTTCTATGGCAAGACAATGAGCGGACGTACCGAGATGTTGCCACTTTGGAAGCGTGCTACATCACAGGTAGACGGCGTTTTGGGCGAGTCTCTTGGCAAGATGTATTGCGAGAAGTATTTCCCTGCAAAGTCTAAGGCTCGCATGGAGCAGTTGGTGAAGAACCTTCAGGCAAGTTTGGCTGAGCGCATCAAGGCACAAGACTGGATGAGCGAGGCTACCAAGGCTGCCGCTCTCGACAAGCTCGCTGCTTTCTATGTAAAGATTGGATATCCTAACAAGTGGAAGGATGTTTCAGCTCTTACCATCGACCCTAAGAAGTCATACTACGACAATATCCTTGAGTGCAGAAAGTTCTGGAACAAGTTCTCTATCGAGTCAAAGGCTGGTAAGCCAGTTGACCGCGACGAGTGGATGATGTCGCCACAGACCGTAAACGCATACTATAACCCAACAACCAACGAGATCTGCTTCCCTGCAGGTATCCTTCAGTATCCTTTCTTCGATGCTAAGGCCGACGACGCTTTCAACTATGGAGCTATTGGTGTGGTAATTGGTCATGAGATGACTCACGGCTTCGACGACCAGGGTCGCCACTACGACAAGTCAGGTAATATGACTGACTGGTGGGCAGATGGCGATGCTGATAAGTTCAACGAGCGTGCTAAGGTTTGCGCCGACTTCTTCTCTAACATCGAGGTATTGCCAGGTCTTAAGGGCAATGGCGAGTTCACCCTTGGTGAGAACCTTGCCGACCACGGAGGTTTGATGGTATCTTTCAACGCCTTTAAGCATGCTACAGCTAAGAAGCCTCTCAAGACCATCCATGGTCTTACTCCAGAGCAGCGCTTCTTTATCGCTTATGCTGGCGTATGGGCTGCCAACATCACCGACAAGGAGATTCGCAACCGTACAAAGGGCGACCCTCACGCTTTGGGCAAATGGCGCGTAAACGCAGCCCTCCCACAAATCGATGCTTGGTACGAGGCATTTGGTGTGAAGGAAGGCGACAAGCTCTTCGTGCCTGCCAAGGATAGAGTAAAACTTTGGTAAACAACATAAAAAAGGGGAGTTCATAGCAACTCCCCTTTATAAATACAAAAATCATAAGAGTAACTAACGATGCCACTAAGATTACCAGATAAACTACCAGCAATAGAAATGCTGAAGCAGGAAAACATCTTCGTGATGGACGAGAGTAGGGCGCATAGCCAGGAGATTCGTCCGTTGAAGATTGTTATCCTAAACCTCATGCCGCTTAAGATAACCACCGAGACCGACCTCATACGCTTATTGTCGAACACTCCGCTTCAGATGGAGATAAACTTCATGAAGCTAAAAAGTCATACCCCAAAGAATACACCTGTGGAACATATGATGATGTTCTACAAGGATTTCGACATCTTGCGCAACGAAAAGTTCGATGGCATGATTATTACTGGTGCTCCCGTCGAGACTATGCCTTTCGAGGATGTGGCTTACTGGGACGAGATTACTCAGATATTTGATTGGGCTAAAACCCACGTCACAAGTACTCTATATATTTGCTGGGCTGCTCAGGCTGGACTATACCATTTCTACAACATCCCTAAATATCCGCTGCCTAAGAAGATGTTTGGCATCTTCCCACAAAAAACTCTTCAACCAATGTTGCCTATATTCCGTGGCTTCGACGACGTTTTTGCTATGCCTCATAGCCGCCATACCGAAGTTCACAGAAGCGATATCGAGAAAGATCCGCGCCTCACCATCATTGCCGAATCTGAGGAAAGTGGTGTGAGCATAGTGATGGCTCGTGGCGGAAGAGAGTTTTTCATAACAGGCCATTTCGAATATTCACCCGACACCTTGGATAAGGAATACCGCCGCGATGCAGGCAAGCGCGACGATGTGGAATTGCCTAAGAACTATTATCGCGACAACGATCCTGCCAAGGGACCTGTGGTGACATGGCGTGCTCATGCCAACCTGCTGTTCAGCAACTGGATAAACTATTATGTTTACCAGGAAACACCATACGATATTAATAAGATTGAATAATACCTTATTAATAATATCTGATTCTCACATTATTAATAAGATAGAATAATACATTATATACTACATAATGCGAACCCTCGAACTCTTGGCTCCTGCCAAAAACTTGGAATGCGGTATTGCCGCCATCGACCATGGTGCCGATGCAGTATATATTGGTGCATCACGCTTTGGTGCACGTGCTGCTGCCGGCAACTCCATCGAAGATATTGCCTCTCTATGCCTTCATGCACATAAGTATGGCGCAAAGGTATACGTAACGGTAAACACCATCATCTACGAACACGAACTCGACGACACTATGGCTCTCGTGCGTCAGCTTGCAGCCATAGGTGTAGACGCCTTGTTGGTGCAGGATATGGGATTGGCAAAACTTTGTCGTGGCATCATACCGTTGCATGCTTCTACCCAATGCGACACTCGCACCAAGGAGAAGGCTCTTTGGCTTCGCGACCATGGCATGGAGCGAGTGGTGTTGGCACGCGAACTGTCTACACAAGAAATTCGCACCATCTACGATGCCGACCCTGAATTGCAGCTCGAGGTGTTTGTTCATGGAGCATTGTGCGTTAGCTATTCTGGCTTGTGCTATGCTTCGCAATATTGTTTCGACCGTAGTGCCAACCGTGGCGAGTGTGCTCAGTTCTGTCGAATGAAGTTCGACCTTATCGATGCCGACGGCAAGGAGATAGAACACCAGCGCCATCTGCTGTCGCTAAAAGACCTTTGCCAAATAGACCATCTCGAAGAACTTGCCGACGCTGGCGCATGCTCTTTCAAGATAGAGGGTAGACTAAAGGATGTGGCTTACGTCAAGAATGTTGTTTCGGCATATTCGCAGCAACTCAACAAACTTATATCTCGCCGTCCTCAGGAGTATTGTCGTGCTTCTAAGGGTGAGGTGGAATATTCGTTCACACCCGAATTGAAGAAGACCTTCAATCGTGGCTTCACCACATATTTCCTTAATGGTCGCCAACGTGATATCGTATCTTTCGACACTCCAAAGGCTCTTGGCGAATATGTAGGAAAGGTTAAGGAGATTAGAGGCAACAGCTTCAACGTAGCTGGTTTGGCAGCCTTTGCCAATGGCGACGGACTATGCTTTATAAATGCGCAGCGGGAGTTGGAAGGCTTCAGAGTAAACCGTGCTGAGGGTGGCAGACTATTCCCTTTGCGTATGCCTGCAGGCTTAAAGCCAGGCATGGCTCTCTATCGCAACAACGATGTGGCTTTCGAACGCATACTTGCTGGCACTACAGCTCAACGAAAACTCACTATCACCATGCGCTTGGATATGATAGACGAAGGCTTTGAACTATCTATCGATGGCAATCCTATGGCATCGCTCGAATGCGAACATCAGCAGGCGCAGAAGCCACAGACGGCTAACATCCAGCGACAGCTCACCAAACTTGGCAACACTCCATACATATGCTCGCAAGTGGAGCTTGGTCGTGGGGTAGAGGAGTGCTTCATTCCTTCGAGCCTGCTTGCCGACCTTCGTCGTAGAGCCATCGAAACTTATGAGGAAATGGTAGACATGGAGGCTGACTCGGCAACAGCTGATGTTGCTAAGGCTGCTAAGGTGGCTAATCATGGCGCTAAGCCTGATGCAGACAAATTATGTTGGCAACCGGAATATCGCAAGTTTCCTTACACCTACAACATCTCTAATAGCGAAGCTTCGCGCTTCTATGTTGTCGAGGGACTAACCGCTCAGAGCAAAGCCTACGAGGTGGAGCCTGTGAAGTCGGCTCTCGTTATGCAATGCCGCCATTGTCTTCGCTATGCCTTAGGTCATTGTGTGAAACGTGGCGATAAGGCTCCTACATGGCACGAGCCATTATATCTTCGTCTTGGCGACGGCAGAAGATTCCGTCTGCAGTTCCAATGCGACGAATGTCAAATGAATGTAATTTCTGAATAATATCATCATGCGCAATCTCTCTTCACCCACTATAGCAAGAAGAATCATCAACAATTCTTCTTCGCTCCTCATCCTTCTTTTCCTCCTTTCGATGCTATCTTCATGCTATCATAAGATGGGCAAGAAGAATGAAGCTATGGTGCAGCTCAGCGAACATCAGATAGACTCTCTGTCGTTTTTCTCTGAGCATCATTACACCAACAACTATAACTTTGTGGTGAAGCAAGATTCCGTGGTGCTATATTCGCAACAACCTGAAGAGATATTGTCTACAGGCATGGAGGTTGACTCCTTTGCCGCCTACAAGCACGACATGCTGGCTGTGGCTGAAATCCGCATTATCCCTACCGACAGCATCGACTCTGTGTGGGTGGAATTGGCTACCGAAGATTCGCGCTTCGGCTGGACTCGTGAGTCGCAGTTTCTTAATAAGGTGGTGCCCGACGATCCTATCTCGCAGTTCATCTCCATCTTCTCCGATGTTCACCTCATCATCTTCCTTGTGGTGATAGGCATTATTGTGATATCTTATTGGATACGCCATCTGCTCAAGCATAAGGCTCCGATAGTGCATGTTCGCGATATCAATTCTTTCTATCCTTCGTTGCTCGCCATGCTTGTAGCAACGTCGGCAACCTTCTATGCTCATATCCAAACTTTCAATCCTGAGATGTGGCGTCATTTTTATTATCATCCCACTCTCAACCCCTTTGGTCTGCCACTCGAGTTGTCTATCTTCTTGTGCTTAGTGTGGTCGATGTTGCTCGTTGGCTTGGCTGCTGTCGACGATGTGCGCCATCAGCTTCCTTTTGGCGATGCCGTAATCTATCTTAGCGGACTGCTTGCCGTCTGTGCTGCCAACTATATCATCTTCAGCATCACCTCGCTCTACTATGTAGGCTATCTTCTCCTTATTATATATATATACTTTGCCCTGCGTCGCCATTTTCGCCACAATCGCAAGCCATATCTTTGCGGCAAATGTGGAGCTTTGATGCATAGCAAAGGCAAATGCCCTAAGTGTGGCGCCATGAATGAGTAAATTTTCTGCTATTATCCTAATTTATTAGGATTGCAAGGTTTTCAGAAAACTCATACCTTTGCATGCAGTTATGAGAAAGATTGTATTCCCCATTTTTATTGCGGCCATGTCGTTTGCCGCTGATGCAAAGGCTAAAGAGATTACAGAAGTTGTCGACTCATCGCATGTATATGAGCTCGACGAAGTGTGCGTAGTACGTCAACCAAAAGAGCAGTTTTTGTTGCGTCGCCAAGGCGTCAGCTCAACTATGCTTTCGGCAAAAGACATGTCTACGCTCCATACCACCGACTTGCGCGAACTGTCGAGCTATGTTCCCAACTTCGTTATGTCGAAATATGGCTCTCGCTATACCTCGGCTATGTATGTGCGTGGCATTGGTTCGCGCATCAATTCTCCTGCCGTAGGCATCTATCTTGATGGCATGCCTCTGATGAGCAAATCGTCGTTCAATACCTTCTTCCACGACATCAGTCGTGTCGACGTCCTGCGTGGTCCGCAAGGCACCCTCTACGGTCTGAATACCGAGGGAGGATTAGTGCGCATATATAGTCGCAACCCAATCTCAGAACCAGGCTTTGAGTGGGGCAGAACTATAGCCACCCACGGATTAATCTCCACCAACATCAACCTTCGCCGTCGTCTTTCCGACAAGGCAGGCTTCTCTATAGCAGGTTTCTATGTCAACGACCAAGGCTATCTCCGCAATCATCTTCTCGACACCAAAGCCGACAAGAGTCAGGAGGCTGGTGGACGATTTAAGTTCGTTTATGCTCCTTCAGCCACAAGCTATCTCAACGCTATTGTCGACTTCCAGCATACTCATCAGAATGCCTTCCCTTATGGCGCTATGGCTGATGATGGCACAACCGACAACCCAAACACAAATCTTCAAGGCCGTTATCGTCGCAACATGCTTAATGCTGCGATAGATTTCGGCACATCCATAGGCAGTCTGAACTTCTCGTCCACAACTTCCTATCAGCATCTCTATGATTTCATGACTATGGATATCGACTACATGCCGGTAGACTATCTTGCCATGGACGAGAAACAACGCCAAAACTCCATAACACAAGAGTTTGTGCTCAAGGGCAACTATCGCAACCTTTGGCGCCACACTTCGGGCATTTTTGGTTCTGCGCAATGGCTCAAGACGGATGCCCCCGTATACTTCAATCAGGGTATGGACGAGTTTTTGGCTTCCAACATCCAGCGCCCTATGTATGCTGCCATCCTCGCTTCGATGACTGGCAGATTCCTGGCGCAGGGCATGACGAGCGAGGCTGCCACAGCTGCTGCTCAGGCTGCTATAGAGCGAGCAGGAGGCATAACCGTTGATGCCGACATGCATACCGTGCCTGGATTATTCCATACTCCAACGCTCAACCTCGGCTTCTACCACGAGTCTTCCGTCCAACTTGCCAACCGTCTTGCCGCTACCCTCGGCGTGCGCTACGACTGGAGCCGAGTGGGCATCGACTACGACACTCAAGCCATCATGGATTGCAACGTTAGCGTGATGGGACGTCCTGCAAACACTCGCATCTCGTCTACATTGCGCCATAAAGAGCACAACAACTACGGTCAGTTGTTGCCAAAGGTATCGTTGGTATATTCTCTTGACGATAGTAACTCTAACCTCTATGCCACCATATCAAAGGGATATCGTGCAGGAGGATTCAATATCCAGATGTTCTCCGACATCTTGCAGACGGAGATTTCTAACTCCAGCTCGCAACGTGGTGACTATGATGTGCCACACGATGAGGCTTCTTACGACAACATACGCAAGAGCATAGAATATAAGCCAGAAACAAGCTGGAACTATGAAGTTGGTTCTCACCTCAACCTCTTTAATGGTGCCTTGCATCTCGATGCTGCCGTATTCTTTATGCAAGTGAAAAATCAGCAGCTCTCGGTAATGGCTGGCACCTATGGCTTTGGCAGAATGATGGTAAATGCCGGTCGCTCTAATAGTTGTGGTGTAGAGCTCTCGCTTCGTGGCTCTGCCTTCGACAATCATTTGTCGTATACCGCCAGCTATGGCTTCACCCATGCCACCTTCCGCGAATATACAGATAGTGTGAAGCAGGGTAGGGAGCTCGTAGCTGTAGACTACAAGGGCAAGTCGGTACCTTTTGTGCCTAATCATACCTTTGCGGCTTCTGCCGACTGGCGTTTCGATATCGCTCATCGTTGGCTCAACAGCATCACCATCGGTGCCAACGTCGCAGGTCAGGGTCGCAACTATTGGGATGAGGCTAACACTCGCAGTCAAAAGGCTTATGCCGTGCTTGGAGCACATGTCGACTTCAAGATTCGTCGTTTCGACTTCAACTTCTGGGCTACCAACATCACCAATACCCACTACAACACCTTCGCCATGTCGAGTCAGGCTACGGGCACCAACCATTGGTTTGCCCAGCGTGCCACTCCCTTCCGCTTTGGTGTAGATTGGAAAACCAACTTTTAGCTCCAAAAATAAACACTCCTAATCTTCATACACGCCACCGCACGGAAAGCCCATAAACATGAGCACTCCGTGCGGCATTTGTTTTGTAGTAAGCATTTGTTTGTGTGTAGTAAGCCTTCATTTATACCCATGGGGTTGGGTTTGCGACAACTCGGTTGTCGCACTTAATCTTGTCGCCCCTCCCCCTAAATCAAAGCGTGGAGCATATATATAAAAATCAAAGCTTTGGATATAAACAAAAAAAAGCTTCAGGAAATTCCTGAAGCTTCTTTGTAGTCGGTAAGGGAATCGAACCCTTATGC
>OQWI01000910.1_pt1 | contig 13364 bp, 10 predicted proteins | sample 1691551 | NCBI WGS metagenome assembly OQWI01 (sample SAMN03418259, study PRJEB22391) | human gut metagenome | biome: human-gut; feature: organic feature; material: feces | host: Homo sapiens | place: Tanzania | collected 2013-01
CCTGATGCTGGGTGTGCCGGCGAAAATTCGAGGCTGGGCCTGCGAGTGCGGCGCACTGCTGCACTTTGATGGCGGCAAGGCTACCTGCGCCGACTGCGGCAGAAGCTATGAAATGAAAGCAGAAAATAAAGTAGAGGAGTGCAAATAAAATGAAATTCGATACCATTTACGACGGTCTTATCAAGGGTACGGAGAAGCTGGCCCTGGTGGGCCTGGGCTATGTGGGTATGCCCATTGCCGTGGAGTTTGCCAAGCACATCTCCGTCATCGGCTTTGATATCAATGAAAAGCGCGTAAACGAGTACGCCAATGGAATCGACGCCACCAACGAGGTGGGTGAGGCCATTAAGAACACCACCGTGGACTTCACCTCCGACCCCACCCGGCTGAAGGAGGCTAAGTTCATCGTGGTGGCCGTGCCTACGCCGGTAAACCCCGATACTACCCCGGACCTGCGCCCGGTGGAGGGGGCCTCCCGCACCGTGGGCCAGAATCTGACCCCCGGCACCATCGTGGTCTTTGAGTCCACGGTGTACCCCGGCGTCACCGAGGACATCTGCATTCCCATTATTGAGAAGGAGTCCGGCCTGAAGTGCGGCGTGGACTGGAAGATCGGCTACAGCCCCGAGCGCATCAACCCCGGCGACCGGGTCCACACCCTCACCAACATCCGCAAGATCGTATCCGGCATGGACGAGGAGTCCGCCCGGGAGATCAAAAAGGTATATGATATCGTCATCGCCGCCGGCACCTTCCCTGTGTCCACCATCAAGACCGCCGAGGCCGTGAAGGTGGTGGAGAACAGCCAGCGGGATATCAACATCGCCTTTATGAACGAGGTGGCTATGATCTGCGACCGTATGGGCATCGACACCGACGAGGTCCTGGCGGGCATGAACACCAAGTGGAACGCCCTGGGCTTTAAGCCCGGTCTCGTAGGCGGCCACTGCATCGGTGTGGACCCCTACTACCTGACCAATGCCGCCGAGGCCCTGGGCTATCACAGCCAGATCATTCTCAACGGCCGCAAGGTCAACGACAGCATGGGCGGTTTCGTGGCCGACGCCGCCATCAAGCAGATGATCGAGGCGGGCATGGCCCCCAAGAAGGCCACTGTGGTCATCCTGGGCATCACCTTCAAGGAGAACTGCCCCGACACCCGCAACAGCAAGGTGGTGGATATCATCAACCGCCTGAAGGAGTACGACATCCACCCTGTGGTCACCGATCCCTGGGCCGACGCTGCCGTGGCCCAGCATGAGTACGGCGTGACTCTGACGGATTTTGATAAGATTCCCAAGGCCGACTGCGTCATCGTGGCTGTGGGCCATAACGAGTTCCGCTCCCTGTCCATGATGCAGCTGAAGGAGCTGTTCAAGAAGGACCTGCCCGACAGCGAAAAAGTGCTCATCGATGTGAAGAGCCTGTACCGCATGGACGAGCTGAAGGCCTCGGGCATTCGGTTCTGGAGACTGTAATACCCTGCGGCACCTGCGGCAAACACGGCAAGGATAGCTGCAAGCATAAGGAGTTTATCGCATGATAAAAGTATGTCATATGACCAGTGCCCACGAGGAGGAGGATATCCGGATCTTCCGCAAGGAATGTGTTTCTCTGGCTGAGGCCGGATATGATGTATATCTGGTAGAGCGGGGAGACAGCTATGACAAAAACGGTGTACACATTGTGGGAGTGGGCGAGATCCCCACGAGCCGTCTCAAGCGTATGACAGAGGGGGCGAAAATGGTCTATCAGGCTGCCCGCGCCCTGGACGCGGATATTTACCATTTCCACGACCCGGAGCTTCTCCCTTATGGGCTGAAGCTGAAAAAGGCAGGCAAGAAAGTCATTTTTGACAGCCACGAAATGTACACAGAGCAGATTCGGGAGAAGCCATATCTTCCCCACTGGTTCGCAAGGCTGCTCTCTCATGCCTATGGAAAGTACGAAAGCCATGTTCTCGGCCGCATTGACGGGTTGGTCTACACCTGTCTGAAGGACGGCGTCCACCCATTTGCCGGAAAGTGCCGGCATATCACAACCATCGACAATACGCCTATGCTTTGGGAGCTGTATGATCGCTACGACCCTGCGGCGAAGAAAGAGGCAGGCAGCGTGGTATATGTGGGCGGCCTATCCTATGCCCGGGGAATCACGCATTTGATCACCGCCGCTGCAAAAGCTGACTGTACGCTTTATTTGGCCGGTATGTTCGATTCAGAGGAATATCGTCATACTGTTGAGGCCCTGCCCGGGTATTCCTGTGTGCAGTATTTAGGGCTGCTTGGCAGAGAGCAGGTTGTCGCCTTGCTGCAGCGCTGCTGTGTCGGCGCGGCTACGCTCTTAAATATAGGCCAGTATAATCAGGATGATAATCTGGCCACCAAGGTCTACGAGTACATGTCGCTGGGCATTCCTGTGCTCTTGTCGCGCTCTGCTTATAATGAGCGGGTGATGAATCAGCATCACTTCGGCCTGTGCGTAGAGCCGGATAATATTGACGAGCTGGCCCAGGCCATCCGCTATTTGCTGGACCATCCCGACGAAGCCCGTCAGATGGGCGAAAACGGACGCCGTGCCGTAGAACAGCAATTCAATTGGGGGGTGGAGGAGAAAAAGCTCCTTGCCCTATATAATGATATTTTGAACGATAAATAAAAGGAAGTGCTGCAATTATGAAATACGCTCTCATCGGCTGCGGCCGCATTGCCGTGAACCACATGAAGGCCGCCATCAACAACAAGCTGGAGATCGTCGCCGTGTGCGATGTTCTGCCGGAGAAAATGGAGGCGCTGCTGGCTAAATACGACCTGCAAAACGACACCTCCATCAAGCGCTACACCGACTATAAGCAGATGCTGGCGGAAAACGACATTACCCTGGCGTCCATCGCCACCGAGAGCGGCATCCACGCCGAGATCGCCCTCTACTGCATCGACCACGGTGTCAATGTCATCATCGAAAAGCCCATGGCCATGAACATGGACGACGCCGAGGAGATCGTCCGCCGCAGCGAGGAGAAGGGCGTGAAGGTGGCCGCCTGCCACCAGAACCGCTTCAATGTGGCCATTCAGCAGATGCGTAAGGCCCTGGAGTCCGGCCGCTTCGGCAAGATTTCCCACGGCTCCATCCATGTCCGCTGGAACCGGGACCACAGCTACTATGACCAGGCCACCTGGCGGGGCACCTGGGCGCAGGACGGCGGCTGCCTGATGAACCAGTGCATCCACGGCATCGACCTGCTGCGCTGGATGATGGGCGACGAGGTGGACGAGGTCTACGGCGTCACCAAGCAGCAGTTCCACGATTATCTGGAGTGCGAGGACATCGGCATGGCCGTGGTGAAGTTCAAGAACGGCGCTGTGGGCACCATCGAGGGCACCACCAATGTCTACCCCAAGAACCTGGAGGAGACTCTCTACCTCTTCGGTGAGACCGGCACCGTGAAGATCGGCGGCACCTCCACCAACAACATAGATGTGTGGAACTTTGCCGATGAGACCGAGGACGACCAAAAGAATAAGGGCCTCCAGGAGGCCACCAGCAATGTCTACGGCAACGGCCATACCAGCCTCTTTGCCGACATGATGGACGCCATCGAGCACGACCGCAAGCCCTATGTGGACGCCGTGGCCGGACGCAATGCCCTGGAGATGATCCTGGCCATCTATCAGTCCGCCGCCACCGGCAAGCCCGTAAAGCTGCCCCTTTCTCATGTGGCCAGCACGGACTTTACCGGTCGGTTTGATAAGTAAAGAATAGAAATAATATCCAAGGAGTTAAGGAGAGAATACATGGCGGAAACTATGAACATGAAGGAGCTCTTTGCACTGCTGGTTCGCCGTTGCCGTGCAGTTTTGCTTACCGCACTGATTTTTGCGGTGCTGTTGGGTGGCGCGCAGGCCTTCCGCACATCCCGGAGCAATTCGGATGAAAGCGATGTGTCCGCTGAGGAAAAAATTGCATCGCAGTATGCCGATCTTGCAGCCCTGAAGCAGCAGCTGACTACCACTAAAGCAAAGGTGGCGTCCTTACAGGAATATGTTGTTCAGGCACCGCTGATGGAGATCGATCCGTACCGTGTGTATACCACAACGATGCTTATTGGATTGACCCCTGCGGAGAATGCACCGGTGGCTTCCGCTTCCCAAGAATACTCCGACGGAGCAGTCTGTGCGGCGTGGCTTGCGGGAACCGATATACAGAAGTTAGCGGCGGATACGTCCTTTGCCGAAATAGGAAATCTGTATTTACAGGATTTGTTTTCCGCCAAGCCATTGTCTGGTGGAGTATTGAGCCTTCGTACATACGGGACATCCCGGGAGCGGGCTGAGGAGTTGGCAGATATGCTCTATCAGGGCCTGCACCGGCAGTTCTCCGGCGAAAATAGCTCAACACCTACGGTAAATGCGGTTTTGTCCTCTGCTACGCTGTGTGAAACGAATACGGAAATCGCAGATAAACAGGACAAGTTTTTCAAGGAACTGACCACCGCAAAGGAAAGCCTGACAACACTGACCTCCAAGGTGCAATCTCAGGAGTTGGCACTTCCTCATGATGACGAGACTCCCTCTCCTGTAAAGAGCGGGGTGAAATATGCAGTTCTCGGGTTTGCTGTAGGTATTATATTGGCCTGTCTGTGGATTCTTGTAAAGGCTGTGTTTTCCGGTCGTATTGAAACGGCGGGACAGCTGGAGACGATGGGCGGTGCGCCCTATTGGGGCACATTGGCAGTGGCAAAACGAAAATCAGACCGATGGGCTGACGCTATTTTGGGAGAAACTCTTTGGGCAGACCGGAATGCAGCTGCTGCGCACCTGGCAGATCGGGTCGCTGCCTGCGATTCGGCTTCCGCGGGGATCGCGATTATATCCTCGCTGTCTGATCAGCCGGAGGAATTGGACGATTTCGTTGCTGCACTGAAGGACCGGGACTACAGCGTTTCCGTCATTATGAATGTAGCTTCTGACCCGGCGGCATTTGCCTGCCTAAAGAAGAACGGCCTTATCCTGTTAGCTGAACGCCGCGGTATGACCCGTATGGAGCGGTTGAAGGCAGTACATACGCTGATGCATTCTTTTTCCCGGAAAGCAAATGGTACGTTCTTTTTCTGAATGGTAAAAGAGGTAGATGGAGATAAACAAATATGAAGATCGCAAAGTTGTGTATCAATACATGGGCTTACGCCAGCCGAGACAAGCGCGAGTTAGCTGCCTGTCAGGAATTGGGCGCAGAGGTTGAGGTTTTTGCCAAGGGAGAACATACAGGCACAGAAGAAGTGGTAGACGGGTTTCCTGTCACTCGCATTTCCACGCGGCCCTTGGGCGAAAAGGTTCCCAACGGTCTCAACCGTGTGGTCTCCTTGTTTACTTGGGCCTCTTATATGCGCAAGCAAAATGATATTGATGTGATTTCCGCCTATGATCTGATTGCCCTTTTCATCGCTTGGCTGTCCAATATCGGTAAGAGGAACAAGGCCAAACTGGTCTATGATTCTCATGAGTTTGAACTGGGCCGCGCCAGACAGCGCAGCGCAGTGACCACCTGGTTTATCTGCCATCTGGAGCGTTTTTTAATGAAGAGATGCGCATTCTCCATTATGGTCAATGACGATATTGCCGATGAGGTGCAGCGGATCCATCACCTGAAAAAACGCCCTATTGTGGCACGGAATATTCCCCAGTATTGGCAGCTGGATGCTGCACATACAGCGCAGGTGCGTCAGGAATTTCTTTCGCAGCTGGGCCTTTCGGATTCTGCCTTTCTTGTTATGTACCATGGCGGCGTCATGGAAGATCGCGGCATCGAGCAAATGTTAGAGGCTGTAGCTCAGTTGCCGCAGGATGTCGCGGCGATTATTCTTGGAAACGCCCAAACCTCCTACCCGGATCAGCTGCACGCCCTGTGCAAAAAGCTGAACATTGAAGACCGTGTCCTGTTTCATCAGGCTGTTCCCTATGAGGAACTGCGTCATTATGTCAGCGCTTCCGATGTTGGCCTGGTAACCGTGCTGGCAACCTATCAGAGCTATTACATGATGCTTCCCAACAAATTCTTTGAGAACATTCAAAGCATGAATCCCGTTATAGTCAGCGACTTTCCCACGATTGGCAAAATTGTAGATCAGTATGGGATTGGCCTGAAGGTGGACCCCACAGATCCGAAGGCTATTGCTGATGCAATCCTGCGTATGCGGGATGACCGGGCATTTTATGCCGAGTGTAAGGAGCATTTGAAAGTTGCCAAGGAAGAGCTCTGCTGGGAGCGGGAAAAACAGACACTTATGAATGCTTACAGGGAGATATTATGATGCAGCAGGCCACATTTGAGCGGAAAAATGCGTTAAGATCTCCGGTAATATTGTTTGCCTGCGCATTACTATTTAAGCTGGCACTGGATTTCAGCTTTAATAAATTCCTGGTAGGGGCAGGGTATGCATATCGTTTTTCTTTCCATTTTGATCCTCTGCGCTATGCCTTGGGATTAGGGTGGTGTACGGTCCTATTCTGGAGCATTGACCATTCGGCAAAAAAACCGTCTACATTTCTGCTGGCAATGCTTTATTTGCTGGAGATCATTCCCATTACAACGATTTACAGCTTGGAAGGCGGCAGTCATATATACTATCATAGCGTGTGCATCGCCTTTTTCCTGTGCGAGATGATGGTGCGCAGTTCACCGGCTACTATTCGCTTCCGACGCAATCGTATTTTTTCGGGCATAATGGTGAGCTGTTTTGCGGCGGCAGTAGTACTTCTGCTACTAATCCTAATTCGGGAGAATGGACTGCCATCCTTGACTGCGCTGAACATTTATAAGGTCTATGAAATGCGCGCTTCGGGGGCATTTCATCTTAGCAAATACGCAAATTATTTGCTGACTTGGGCAACAAATGTTTTTTTACCGATCCTTATCACCTTAGCTCTTTTGAAAAATCGCTGGTTCAGCGCACTACTTATGTGCGGTGTTTTGCTTCTTATTTATCTTTACACCGGACAAAAAACATTTCTCTTTGTTATTCCCCTACTTATTGTATTTGTTCCATGGAGTAAGCGAGAAAATTTCTATTATGAGTTTTTTGCTTGCTTCTGCATAGGTTTTTCCATGCTGATCCTTTTACGATGGATCTCACCGGTTTTACAATCCGTACTTTCTGCGGCCTATGACCTGCTGTGTCGTCGCAGTATGCTTCTTCCTGCACAGAATAAATTTGTATACTACGATTACTTCAGCACCCGTCCTAAGCTGGGGCTCTATGGAGCCTTCCCCCAGTGGTTGGTAAGTATTCCTGACCCACTGCAGGGAGTTGACTACGGATATGATATTTCTGCTATTTATTATAACCGTCCAAATATGAATTCCAATACCGGCTTTTTGGCTGAGGGATATATGCGCTTTGGCTATATTGGCATTTTCCTGCTGCTTCAACTTTTGGCCGTGCTTTTGCGTATGGTAGATGGTTTTCGACTGCGGGCTGGGTATGCAATGACGGTCGGAGTTTTTCTATATCCCATATTTGTATTGGCAGACGGACACCTTTTCGACAGCCTTATCCTTGGCCCGTGGATGATTCTGGTAATTTTCATGCTTTTTTATCAGGGAGCTATAAAGCGAAAGGAGTACATCCTTGAAACTTCGTGAAACATTGCGGAAGCTGGTTGACCGCGTCCGTTCCAGCGGCTTTCTAAAAAGCGTTCTTACGCTCTCATCCGGCGCTGTGGTGGGGCAGGCTATCAACTTTTTCGGGATGCCGATAGTGGGCCGGGTCTATACACCGGCGGCCATGGGCGATTATACGGTCATCACAACCAATGCCGGTGTAATCAGCTCGCTTGCCTGCCTGGGTATGATGACGGTATTCTTGCTGCCGGAGCGAGATGAGGAAGCCAGGGGGCTAAGCCGCCTTGTGCTGTTTGCTACGCTCCTGATTACAACAGTAGCGGCGCTGGGTCTTTGGCTCGTGGCTCCGTTTTGGCGCATTTTCTCCACGGAAGAAACGCCTTATACCCTTGCCTTGGGTGTATTGTGGCTTTATATTGTCTGCAACACTGTCAGCAATATATGCTATGCCTATGCCAACCGACAAAGCCTTTACCGCGTTCTTTTTTGGAATCCGGTACTGTATGCCGGCTCAAATGTGGTACTCAGCATCCTTTTTGGCGTATTGGATTGGGGATTTTTGGGTTACACACTAGCCTCCATATTAGCGTTTGTGGTCAATATCGCGCACTTGATGCTCCACGGAAATGCTTTTAAGCGGGTTTCGGAATCGGATTGCCGTCCTCTACCCCTGCTGCGCAAATATCGGCGCTTTCCCATATACCAAATGCCTGCAAATTTGATATCCTCGTTAGGAACGCAGATTCCTGTGCAGATGATGGAGCGTTTTTACTCCTCTACCGCACTGGGAATGTATTCTATGGCGTTAAAGGTTTTGTCTCTACCCACCACGCTGCTGGCCACGCCGGTAAATCGCGTGTATTTTCAGGAGGCCAGCCAGCGCTATAACCGCGGGGAGGATATAGGGGAATTTTCCTTCAACATCCTCAAGGCGAATATCAAGATCGCCATGATTCCCATTGCTGTTTTGATTGTTTTCGGCGAATGGATTTTCGCTTTGTTTTTGGGCGAACAGTGGACAGAGGCGGGAACCTATGCGGCAATTTTAGGCGTTTCACAGCTTTTTGCTTTTTGCGCAAGCTGCTTGTCAGGATGCTTTGTCATTGTAAATAGGAATCAGTTGAATTTGGCGGATGCGCTGTTTACACTGCTGTATAATGCCGGCTTGGCCGGATTTATGTTTTGGCATTTGCCTGATGTATATGTGTGGGTTTGGATCATCTCCATTTTGAATATCATACGCGTGATGCTGCTGCAGGGAATTTTCTTAAAGATCACGGGCGTTTCGACACGAAGATATTTGCTGTTTAACCTTGGATATGTCATCATCCCACTGGCACTTGTGTGGGGTATTCGTGTGCTGTTCCACGCCTATATAGTGTGATAGCGATATCTGCCGGCCTCGGCCTTGTAATCTGTGCCGACCAATGGTAAAATAATTTATATTAAATGCCACACAGTGTGCGCATTGTGTATGATAGCAGGAAAACAGATGATTGACCCCGTAGAGGTGAAACCAAAGGAGATATAATATGGATAAACAAAGGGAAAGCTCCCGAGCCAGGCGCATCCGCCGCACCAAGCTCGACTGGTTTGGTATTATTATGATGTTTGTGCTGCTGGCGTGCAGCCTGGCTATTTTTGCCCGGCTCATGGCCACCAAAATGCTTACAACCACCAATATGGTGCTGATTATGGTAGCGCTGCTGGTGGTGAACGGGCTGCACATTTTCGTGCAGCTGCCCTTGCGGCGCAATAAGCTGGGAAAGCTGATCTGCGGTGCTTTGGCTGTGGTGTTGTCTGTGGCAATGATCTACGGCACCGTGGCCGCCGGAGCGGTGCAGTCCGCCCTGAATAAGATCTCCGGCATCATGGTGGAAAAGCAGGTGACGGCGGTGATCGTCATGAAAGAGGACGATGCCACAGAGCTGGGCGATACCCGAGGCTATAAATTCGGTATCCTGGCCAACCGTGACCAGGAGAACACCCGGAAGCTCCTCAGTGCCATGCAGGAGAGCATGGGCCAGATCGACACGAGGGAATACGAGACACCAGCCGCTATGGCAGATGCCCTGTACGACGATGAGATCCAGGCTATGATTCTCAACGAGGGCTACATTTCCCTGCTGACGGAGCAGGAGGATTACAGTGACTTCTCCAGCCATACCAAGATCATCTATGAGTATGTCACGGAGCATGAGATCACCTCCATCAAGCCCTCCGGCTCCATCACCAAGCAGCCCTTTGTGATCTATTGCAGCGGCAGCGACGAGCGGGACTCCGACATCAACGCCAAGAGCCGCAGCGATGTAAATATTCTGGCGGTGGTGAACCCCAAGACCCGTCAGATCCTTCTCATCAATACCCCCCGGGACTACTACCTGCCTTTGGCCTTCAACGGTGAGCTGGATAAGCTGACCCACGCCGGCATGTATGGCGTGCAGGAGAGCATGGCTGTGCTGGATAATCTCTACGGAACCAAGACCTCCTATTATGGTCGCATCAATTTCTGGGGCCTTATCGACATCGTGGACGCCTTGGGCGGCATTGATGTGTATTCAGACTACTCGTTTACAACGGCTGCAGGAGATGTTGCAGGATACGGAGACCGGGAGTATAGCTACACGGAAGGCTGGAACCACATGAACGGAATCGAGGCCCTGACCTTCAGCCGTGAGCGCTACTCCTTCTCCGACGGCGACAACCAGCGGGGTAAGAACCAGATGAAGGTCATCCAGGCCATCATCGAAAAGGCCACTTCCCCCAGCGTTTTGGCGAAATATCAGGACCTGCTGAAGGCGGTGTCCGACAACTTCATTACCAATATTTCCTACGACCAGATCTCCTCCCTGGTGCAGATGATGCAGAAGGACGGCACATCCTGGAATATTCAGACCATGTCCGCCACCCAGGGTTCCGGCGATACCACGCAGCCCTGCTACTCCTCCTACGGCGAGCTGCTGTATGTAATGCCGCCGGATTATGACTCCGTGAACCGTATTCGTGAGGTTATTGACCAGGTGATGAACGGCGAGGAGATCGTTCTGCCCGCGGAGTAAACCGAGCAAAAGATAATACTATAAAAGCGGCATTGTCTGCGGTAAAAGCGGGCAATGCCGCCCTATGAGGAAGAGAGAGAACGACTATGTCGGAGTCAGTGTGCCGTTCAGCACCACCATGATAACGCCGGCGATGGCCACCACTGCGCCCATATACACCCACTTGCCCATGCCCAGCCTGACCCCGCTGTTTACCCAGCCGGGTATCCTGCTGAGCTGGCTGTTTTTGGGCGTGTTCGGCAATGCCGTGTGCTTTGCTCTGTGGAATATCGCCTTTAAGAACCTGGGCGTGGTCATTACCAACAACTATCTGTACGCCACTCCCTTCGTCACCGTGGTGGTAGGCTGGCTGCTGCTGGGCGAAAAAATTTCCCTCATGAGCATCCTCGGCGCCGTGCTGATCACTTTGGGCGTGATTTTCGCCAATAAGCAGACGGCAAAGACCGGCGAATAAAAAATTCAAAAGGGGAGAAGGCAAAGCTTCTCCTCTTTTTGTATACTCCCACCCCTTTGGCGGAACAATTTGGGGTAGGCGCCCCGGGCGTATAGACATTTCCCCGCCCGTATGGTACAATGTTTTTACTTTTCTAAAAATCACGAGAGGAGCTGCTCTATGAATACCAACTGGAACGACCCCGATTTTCAGGGCTTTGCCCACAAGAATCCCTTTGCCGGGAGACCTAAGCGGGAGAAAAAACCCCGCAAGGCCGTAGGCACCCCGGTGGGCCGCACGGTGCTGAATCTGGCGGTCACGCTGCTGGTGGGCGCGGTGTATTACTATGTTTGCCTGCCGGCGCTGAACCTGCACAGCCAGTCCTTCTATGTGTTTGCCCTGCTGCTGTGCGCGGTGTACTGCGTTATGGCCATCCTCACCTCCGGCTTCCAGGGGGAGGGACCCAAGGGGTACTTCGGATTTGTGAAAAAACAGTGCAAGATCCCCTTTTTCCTGGCCCTGGCCCTGGTGCTCACCGCCGTGGTGGGCAGCGTTATCGGCTTGCGCCTGTTCCGGGCCGCGGATTACCGGGATCTGCTCACCGTAGAGAGCGGTGACTTTGCCAGCGAGGTCCAGGAGATCTCCTTCGACCAGATCCCCATGCTGGACCGGGACTCCGCCACCAAGCTGGGCAACCGCAAGCTGGGTGAACTGGCGGACATGGTCTCCCAGTTCGAGGTGGACGACGATTACACCCAAATCAACTATAAGGGCCGTCCCGTTCGTGTCACGGCCCTGCGCTATGGCGACTGGATCAAGTGGCTGAACAACCGTGCGGATGGTCTGCCTGCCTATCTCATCATCGACATGGTGACCCAGAATGTGGAGGTAGTGCGCCTGGATAACGGCATCCGCTACACCACCGCCGAGCATTTTGGCCGCAATCTTCAGCGCTACCTGCGCTTCCACTATCCCACCTATATTTTTGATACCCCTGCCTTTGAGATCGACGAGGACGGCAACCCCTACTGGGTCTGCCCCCGCATCACCAACACCATCGGTCTCTTCGGCGGTACGGATGTGCTGGGGGCGGTGCTGGTGAACGCCGTCACCGGCGATACGAGCTACTATGAGGTGGGGGACATTCCCACCTGGGTGGACCATGTGTATAACGCCGACCTGATCATCAGCCAGTACGACGATCACGGCACCTATATAAACGGCTTCATCAACTCCCTCTTCGGCCAGCGGGATGTCACCGTTACCCCGGCGGGCTATAACTATATCGCTCTGAACGATGATGTGTATATGTATACCGGCATCACCTCCGTGGTGTCCGATGAATCCAACATCGGCTTCATCCTCTCCAACCAGCGCACCAAGGAGACCCGGTTCTACTCCGTGGCCGGCGCCGAGGAGTATTCCGCCATGGATTCTGCCCGGGGCCAGGTGCAGCAGATGAACTACACCGCCACCTTCCCCCTGCTGCTGAACATCGCCGACCAGCCCAGCTATTTCATGGCCCTGAAGGATGCGGCGGGTCTGGTGAAAATGTATGCCATGGTCAATGTGAGCCAGTACCAGATCGTGGCCACCGGCTCCACCGTGGCCGACTGCGAGAGCAACTATCGCCTTATGCTGGCCCGCAACGGTCTCATTGACCAGAGCGATACTGAGATCACTCCCTCCGGACAGAGCCAGGTCACCGGCGCCATCGCCGAGATTCGCTCCGCCGTGGTGGAGGGCAACACCTGGTACTATCTGCGTCTGCAGGATGGCTCGGTGTATTACGCCATCTCCGCCGCCGACGATAAAAACGCCGTTATTCTCTCCGTAGGCGACCAGGTTACCATCACCTTCGCCGAGGGGGAGGAGAAGATACTCTCCGCCTACACCGTCACACCGGCGCAGTAAGAGGAGGAAGCTATGCCTGACTTCATTCAAACGGCGGACTGGGCGGTTCTGCACTGGATCCGGGAGAACCTGCACTGCGGAGCCTTAGACTTTCTTATGCCCAAGCTCACCCTTCTGGGGGAGGGCGGCGCTGTCTGGATCGTGGCAGGCCTTGCCCTCACGGCCAGCAAAAAGTACCGCAAGCACGGCATTTGCCTGCTGTTGGCGCTGCTGGCGGGCTTGCTGATCTGCAATGTCGGCCTTAAAAACATCGTGGCCCGCCCCCGGCCCTGCTGGCTGGAAGCCGTGGACCTGCTGGTGAAGAATCCCAGGGATTACTCTTTCCCCTCGGGCCACAC
>OQWI01000918.1_pt1 | contig 13328 bp, 13 predicted proteins | sample 1691551 | NCBI WGS metagenome assembly OQWI01 (sample SAMN03418259, study PRJEB22391) | human gut metagenome | biome: human-gut; feature: organic feature; material: feces | host: Homo sapiens | place: Tanzania | collected 2013-01
GTAACTATCATGAAGAAAAACAACACCGTGAATATCTGGGAGTGGTAACGGCGGTGAAACAAGCCGCAAGACAGGCAAAAATATATAATGTTTGTTATTCTGCGAGCGAAAAATAGTTTGATTTAGTTGCAATCTAAAATATAAATTGTAACTTTGCAAACAAATTATAAACAAATTGCCTATGTGAGGACTCATATGTAATTATTTGTAATCATGTAAGCAACCAATAAAACAAACTTCTATATTAAATGTCACATCGTTTAGACTCTCTCGACAAGAAGATTCTTGGAATGATAGCACAAGATGCACGCGTTCCTTTCCTTGAGGTGGCACGAGCATGCAACGTTAGTGGTGCTGCTATCCATCAGCGTATACAGAAACTTGTTAGCGCAGGTATTCTGCTTGGTTCGCAGTTTGTAATCAATCCTGAGAAGATAGGTTACGAAACATGTGCGTATGTAGGTCTTTATCTTAAAGACCCTTCACATTTTGATAGTGTGGTAGAGAAATTGAAGCAGATACCAGAGGTAGTGGAATGCCACTATACTACTGGTGGCTACGACATGTTTGTGAAAATCTATGCTCTCAACAACCACCATTTGTTAAACATCATCCACGATAAGCTACAGCCATTAGGTCTTTCTCGTAGCGAAACCATCGTATCGTTTAATGCTGTTATCGATCGTCAGATTCCTATTCCTGACTATCTTGCAGATGATGACGACGATGATGATGAAAATGAAGAGCCGGAGAATGTTTAGTGTGTAATGTTTAATGTTTAGTGTTTAATGTTTAGTGTGTATTTTTATATACTATAACTCAAGACAGATGCACAAACGATAATATAGAAAGAGGGTGTATCAAAGCATGATGACTTTGGTACACCCTCTTTTTACTTTTTAGCCTTTTATCTTTTTATCTTTTTACCTTTTTACTTTTTTACCCTTTTACCTTTTTACCCTTTCATAAACTCTGAAGGAAAAGCCTTGGCGAGGGGATTCTTCTTTCAACAGCCAACCATCGAAGGGAGGAAACCATGCGTCGGCATTGGGGGCTGAGGCATCGATGATGGTGAGGTAGAGGCGATGGGCAATGGCGATGGCCTGCTGATATATCTTTTCGCCACCTATTATATATATATCTTCTTCGTTGGCACATGCAGCCAAGACTTCTGTGAGACTTGAGAATACCTCTATTCCCTGCTGCTTATGATAGGAGTAGCCCTCTGCAAGCTCCCTTTGTTTCATAGTAGTGCTAACCACAATATTGCGCCTATGTGGTAGGGCACCATTAGGCAATGACTCGAAGGTGCAACGACCCATCACTATGGTGTGACCCGTGGTGAGCTGCTTGAAATGCTTCATATCCTCATCAATATGAAACAGCAACTTGTTTTGATAGCCTATAGCCCTGTTGTTGTCGATGGCAGCTATGATATTTATCTTTGCCATGATATGATATCGCTAAAGTCGGCAGGAATGTGAGTACTCTTAATTCTCCATTCTTGAGGATAGAGGTTGTTTGCCCTGTTGCCTAAGTTTTTAGCAAAGCCAAGAGGTACATCCTTGTAGGTCAGCAACACTATGCCACGAGGAGCCGCAGCATCGAGCGTGATAGCCTCGTGACGAAGATAGGCAATAGCCTGAGCATAGTCGATGTCTACAGTAGGATATTTAGCCTTATCCCTCATGATGCTCATAGCCTCGCTATGGTCAGGTATGATCTGCTTGCCCTTTATCTCAGGCGCTTTTATGCCGTTGGCAATAATCTTTAGTCGTTTCTCAGCCGCTTTCAGCAAATCCCTTTGGCTGTCAGCCTTGCCAGCATCGCCATGTTTGCGAAGAATTGTCATGAAGAGACCCTCGCCCTTTGATATGCCTGGGATGAAGCGATAGGCTGGAAGGTTGCCACATAAAGCAGGAGTGATGTTCCATTCCTTAGCCGTTTCCACCTCTATGAAGTCGGCACCCAGCTCTTTAGCTATCCACTTCGCATTCTCCTCATCCTCGTGGGCATTGAAGGTGCAAGTGGAATACACCATGATGCCACCAGGCTTCAGACAGCCCCAAATGTCGGTAACAATCTCACGCTGCAAGTTGCGGCATTTCTCCACATTGTCGGTACTCCATTCTGCTATCGCCCCCTCGTCTTTGCGAAACATTCCCTCGCCCGAGCATGGCACATCGGCAATGATAGCATCAAACACCATCTTTGTTTTCTTGTAGTCGGCAGGATAGTTGTTGGTGACCACCATATTGTCTTTGCCAAACTTAGTGATGTTTTCAGCCAACACCATGGCACGAGGGCGGATAGGCTCGTTGCTGAAAAGCATGCTTCCTTCAGGCAATGCCGACATGGCGCAAGTAGACTTGCCACCAGGAGCAGCACAGAGGTCGAGAACATTCATAGGCTCTGAGCCGAAGGTCTGGCGGACGACATGATCGATGAACATCGACGATGCCTCCTGCACATAGTAGGCTCCAGAATGAAGCATAGGGTCGAAGGTGAACGGAGGACGACCGCTGAGATAATGACCATATTTGCACCATGGCACAAGCTCGTTGCCGTTGCCAATAATGATGTTGTCGGCATCAACCTTAAAAGGGTTTATGCGGATGCTTGTAGGAGCCTCTTCGGAAAGTCCTTGGTTGAAAGCCTCGTATAGCTTTTCACCCATCAGATTGCGGGTGTATAGTTCAAAGTCTTTTGGTAATGTCATGGTGCGTATATTAATTTTGTATGCAAAAATAGTTTTTTTTTCGTATATTTGCAACTAAATGAGCATCCACTTCGTCAAACGTATAAAAAATAACTAAAACAATAGTATAGCAATGAAACATTCAATCATCATCACCGTTATTGCATCCCTGATGCTTTGTCTCTCTTTGCCTACCGATGCTCAGCGTCATCGCCATCATTCAGGAGCGACAACCACAACAACAAAAGTAGATAACAAGGCTACCCAGAAAGCAGACTCTGCTAATGCCATAGAGGCATTCTCGGATACTACCTCGGCAGTAGCAGATGTAGACACCACGTCGACCAACGCCACTTATACCTACGATATGGACGACGACTATTGGGAAGAGAGCGTCAGAGATATTCCTTTTAAATTATTGTCACAAATTTTTAGTTTTGGCATAGGTGGCATCGTGATATTATTCTTGATCTTGGTGTTTGCTTTCGCAATTATGCTTTTGCCTCTTGTCTTGCTTGCCCTTATTGTGAGATGGTTTATAAAGCGACATAATGATGACGTAGCGAGAAATGCCAATGCTCAGCCATTCATTAATAATATGACGGCAAACCCTGCCGCAAATCCAACAGACAATACTGCCGAGGATTATACTGCAGAGTCTACTGACGGTACTGCAAACAACTCTACAGCAATACCTCACTCTCAGCCAACAGCGGCTCTTGCGCCAAAAGTTCCTGCTCCTATCGACTATTGGGCAAAGGGAGTGAAGAAAACTTCTATTGGCGTTGGCTTGATAATTATGGGTATGATAATTGAAACCTCAGCCCTCGCAGGTATCGGTTTCCTCGTTGCTTGCTATGGCATAGGTCAGATTGTGATTTCGCGTAAGCAGTCGAAAAACAACAATACAAACAACGACGAACATTAAACACTACACACTACACATTAAACACTACACATTAAACACTACACACTACACATTAAACACTACACATTACCATGTCTCTCGTCAATGATATAATGCTCGTTACGCGTGTGCGTATGCTTCACGACAATAAGGCTTTCGATAGCCTTGTCGTGAAGTATCAGCAGCCCATCAGAAGGTTCTTCTTGAACCAGACGTTGGGCAACGAACCATTGAGCGACGACTTGGCACAAGACACATTCATAAAGGCATACACTTGCTTGCACCAGTTTCAGGCTCGTTCGCGATTCTCCACTTGGTTGTTTCGCATAGCCTATAATGTGTTCTACGACTACACAAGGCGGCAACATCCTGCCGCCGATGTGGATGGTGCGGAGGCTATGAGCAAGATTAGTCCTATAGCCAACGACACCGAGCGTATGGATATCTATCATGCTTTGGCATTGCTCTCAGAAAATGAGCGTACATGTATAACACTTCAGATTATCGAAGGTGAGCCTATAGACAGAATAGTAGAGATAACAGGCATGGCGCAAGGAACCGTGAAATCTCACCTGTTTAGAGGCAAACAAAAACTCTCAACCTTTTTAAGACAAAATGGATATGAAAAATAATGATGATATATTGTTGAAGCAATTCTTCGACCAGCATAAGCAACAGATAGCCGACAACGGGTTTTCTGAAAAGGTGATGCAGCGCATACCGCAGCAGCAGTCGGCACGCCCATATATCATCTGGCAGATAGTGTGCATATGCTTGGGCGTAGTGTTGTTCTTGACATGCGGTGGCATAGCCTCTCTTCGTGCTGTTTGGCAAAATATGTTTGCCAATATCATGTCGTATCTTATTTCTATCGACCTTAGTGGCGTGTCGCCATTGATGCTCTTGGCGACGATATGCGCCGTGCTCTATGGCTCGTTGTGGTTGATAAAGGAAAATCTTGACGCTTAAGTCTTTGTAGAAAGAATTATTTTGTTAACTTTGCATTATCTTTGCAAAATATCGTTTGCAAATTGTCAATAAGGAAAGAAACAAAATAAATATTTTATATAAAGACAATGAAAGAACAAAACGAAGGGCAGATGCAATTGCCCGAAAATGCATTCCGTGAGCTCTCGCCAGGCGAAGAGTACACTCCTATTATGAAGCCTGAGGTTTCATTTCCTGAGGTAAACGCATGGTCGGTTACTTGGGGTATCGTGATGGCTATGCTATTCTCGGCTGCCGCAGCCTATTTAGGCTTGAAGGTGGGTCAGGTGTTTGAAGCTGCTATCCCTATTGCCATCATTGCAGTAGGTGTGAGCACAGCAGCAAAACGTTCTAAGGCTCTTGGCGAGAATGTCATCATTCAGAGTATCGGTGCTTGTTCGGGTGCCGTGGTTGCAGGTGCTATCTTCACCTTGCCTGCCATCTATATTTTGCAGGCAAAATATCCTGAGATGACAACATCATTCTTCAAGATATTCATGGCTTCAGCCCTTGGTGGCGTTCTTGGTATCTTGTTTTTGATACCTTTCCGTAAGTATTTCGTTAGCGATATGCACGGCAAGTATCCTTTCCCTGAAGCTACTGCCACCACTCAGGTGCTGGTGTCGGGAGCTAAGGGTGGCGACCAAGCAAAGCCTTTGCTTTTGGCAGGACTTGTGGGTGGTCTCTACGACTTCATCGTTAGTTCTGCAGGATGGTGGAACGAGAATTTTACATCACGTGTGGTAGGATGGGGCGTTGACCTTGCTGACAAGGCAAAGCTTGTTTTCAAGATTAATACAGGCGCAGCCGTGCTTGGTCTTGGATATATCGTAGGCTTGAAGTATGCACTCTATATCACTCTCGGCTCTTTGGCTGTGTGGTGGCTCATCGTTCCTGGTATGGCTGTTATCTTTAGCGATCAGGTGCTCAACGCTTGGGATCCAACTATCGTCAAGACGGTAGGTGCCATGTCGCCAGAAGAAATCTTCCGCGCTTATGCTCGTAGTATTGGTATCGGCGGTATCGCTATGGCTGGTATCATCGGTATCATCAAGAGTTGGGGTATCATCAAGAGTGCTGTTTCTTTGGCAGCTACAGAGATTAAAGGGAAGAGTGCAGATGTAGAGAAACCTAAGCGCACTCAGCTCGACATCTCTTTCAAGCTCATCGCTATTGGTTCTGTAGTTACCATCCTCATCACCTTCTTGTTCTTCTGGTTTGGTGTTCTCGAGGGCAACTTGTTGTTTGCCGTTGTTGGCATTTTGCTCATCACGGTTATAGCATTCCTCTTCACTACTGTGGCTGCCAATGCCATCGCCATAGTTGGTTCAAACCCTGTATCTGGTATGACCCTTATGACCCTTATCCTTGCTTCGGTAGTATTGGTGGCAGTAGGCTTGAAGGGTACTGGCGGCATGCTTGCAGCTTTGATTATGGGTGGTGTAGTTTGTACAGCACTCTCTATGGCAGGAGCTTTCATCACCGACCTTAAGGTGGGCTATTGGCTTGGTACTACACCAAAGAAACAAGAGTCGTGGAAATTCCTTGGCACCCTCGTTAGCGCACTCACCGTTGGTGGTGTGATGATGCTATTGAACGAAACCTACGGCTTTGCTTCTGGTGCTCTTTCTGCACCACAGGCTAACGCTATGGCTGCAGTCATCGATCCTTTGATGAATGGAGTAGGCGCTCCTTGGATATTGTATGGCATCGGTGCGTTGCTTGCCATCATCCTTACATGGTTGAAGATTCCTGCTTTGGCATTTGCCTTGGGTATGTTTATTCCTTTAGAGTTGAATGTGCCATTGGTAGTTGGCGGTGCTGTTAACTGGTATGTGACTTCTCGCAGCAAGGATGCAAAGGTTAACAACGAGCGTGGCGAAAAGGGTACACTCATCGCAAGCGGCTTTATTGCTGGTGGTGCTTTGATGGGAGTAGTTAGTGCATTGCTGAAGTTTGGTGGTGTGGAATTCTCCATTGCCGACACATGGTGGGCAAATCCACTCTCAGAGGTATGCTCTCTCGTAGCCTACATCCTCTTGATAGCATATTTCATTCGTGCATCTAAGAAATAGATTGTAACTTAGCAATAGATTATATAATTGATAAATTAAAAATCCGCAACACCTATATATATAATATGGTGTTGCGGATTTTATGTTTTATGAATGATGATGCCTATGTTATAGCTGCATCTTCTTAGTCTTTGTAGCAGGTTTCTGATTCTTCTTAATCTTTCCGCTGCGACCTTCGCGATGGTAGCTACGATAGTCGTCGTATTCTATTTCTACGTCAGGCTCTGTGAGTGTGCCTTCCTTAGGAAGTTTGAACTTTATGTATTTGATGTTCAAACCACGCTCAAGCCACATTGACTCGTAGTAGGTTCTGATGCCCAATATACTCTTTGTTCCCTCGTCGAGGTCGGTGGCATGATAAAGGTCGTCGGTACACATTTCTACTTCCAGCTTATTCTCTTTCACCATTTCCTTGGTGTAGGTGAACAAGAAGTTAGAGTCGGTCTTAAGGTGTATCAAACCACCATCTACCAAGAATCGTCTGTATCTCTCCATGAAGTAAGTGGAAGTAAGACGTTTGCGCTCGTTCTTCATCTGTGGGTCGCTGAATGTGAGCCATATTTCCTGCACCTCGCCATCTGCGAAGAAACGATCAATAATCTCGATATTTGTTCTGAGGAAAGCCACATTAGGCAATCCCTCTTCGATAGCAGCCTTGGCACCTGTCCACATGCGTGCGCCCTTGATATCTACTCCGATGAAGTTGATATAAGGAAACATTCGTGCCATGCCTACAGCATATTCACCCTTTCCGCAGCCAAGCTCAAGAACTATAGGATTATCGTTTTTGAAGAATTCCTCACGCCATTTGCCCTTCATTTCGAAAGGCACGTTGTCTATAACTGAATATGGATATTGGAACACGTTGTTGAACGTTTCCATCTCTGCGAATTTAGCTAATTTTCCTTTTCCCATGCAATAAAATATATAGATAAGGTGTAAATCTCTTGTGGTCGGCAAAGTTACACCTTTATTTCTTCTTCGACAAATATTTTAAAAGAAAAGTTGTGTAGGCTTATTATAGGCTGGATAATAGGCTGTAATGATGTTGTAACTAAATATTTTTACAATTGAACTATTATGGACTTGTTTGGTAATAAAATAAGCTATATCTTTGCACCAGCAAATCGTTATTAAAAGTGTTCAGTAAAGGTATGAATAAAGTATTACTTGCGCTCTTATTAATGCTCGCATGCTCTGTTTTAGCCCCATCTGCAAAAGATGATAGCGTAAGAGTAGGAAAAGTTTCAAACGTCATGAACGTTTCGAATTACGTGAGCGTCGAATCAGACTCTTTGCTTTTAGAAGCTTATCAAAACATCTAAAAGGGACAATACTCAGGTATCAGTAATAAAAAACAAAGCCACCTTGCAATTATGCTTGGTGGCTTTGTTAGTTATTATAGAATATTATTATTCGATGACTACGGTAGTCCAACCGTGCTTGTCTTCTACTGTGCCATACTGGATGCCACGGAGAGTTTCGTAGAGCTTGGTTGACCAAGGACCTGGCTTGTCGCCAAAGTTGTAAACCTTGCCAGTATCCATATCGTCGAGGTGAGAAATTGGCGAGATAACAGCAGCTGTACCGCATGCTCCAGCCTCCTCGAATGTTTCGAGTTCCTCTTCAGGAACAGGACGACGTTCAACCTTCATGCCGAGGTCTTCTGCAATCTGCATAAGGCTCTTGTTGGTGATAGAAGGAAGGATAGAGGTTGACTTTGGAGTGACGTAGGTGTTGTTCTTGATACCGAAGAAGTTGGCAGCACCACACTCGTCGACGTATTTCTTTTCCTTAGAGTCGAGGTAGAACTCGCTTGCATAACCCTTAGCGTGAGCTATAGAGTTTGCCTTGAGGCTCGCTGCATAGTTACCACCTACCTTGTAGGTACCGGTGCCAAGAGGAGCTGCACGGTCGTAGTCGCGAATGATGACATAAGGATTGCTTGAGAAACCACCCTTGAAGTAAGGACCTACTGGAGTTACGAAGATGAGGAATAGATATTCGTTAGCTGGGTGAACGCCTACCTGTGCGCTGGTACCAATGAGCAATGGACGAACATATAGTGTTGCTCCGCTCTCATAAGTAGGGATGTACTCCTGGTTGAGACGTACCACTTTCTTTACCATTTCGCAGAAAAGTTCTGTAGGAACCTCAGGCATCATGATGCCACGGCAGGTGCTCTGTAAACGTGCAGCATTCTCTTCCATACGGAACACACGCACTTTGCCGTCTGGGCAACGGTATGCCTTAAGACCCTCGAAAGCCTCCTGACCATAGTGGAGCGAGGTGGCAGCCATGTGCAGTTTGATGTACTCGTCGGAGCAAACTTCTATTTCACCCCATTTGCCATCACGATAGTAGCAACGTACGTTGTAGTCGGTTGGCATATAGCCAAATGACAACTTTTCCCAATCCAAATTCTTCATAATAATATTATATTTAGATGATGTTATGTTATTATTATTTTTGCAAAAGTAGCAAATATTATTATGCTGTGCAACAAATAATGCTAAATTTTATTCTTTTACTGTCGATTTGATACTTCCGCTTGCTGTTGTGGTTACAATCTTGTCGCCTGGTTTTATGTTCTTTATATCTCTGATGATATGCCCATTGTGGGTGGTTATGGTGTAGCCACGTTGAAGCATAAGCATAGGGTCGAGAGGCTTAGTGCGCTGTTCCAGCATGTCGAGCCTGTGGGCTTGGTTTGTGAAATAATTGCGCAGCGAATTCTCAAGTCGTGAGTATAGCGTGGCTATATATGCCTCGCGGTTGACCTTGACGGTTGAGAAAAGCAGCGGTATACGCTCGGCAAGTCGCTGAGTGCGCATGCGTTCGGTTTGTAGGCGATAGGTTATGATATTACTGATGCGCTGAGATGCTTGGTCGAGATAGTTGGCAACCAAAGCAAGATGGTCTATCAAGAAAGCCGCAGCGGCAGTAGGAGTCTTCACGTTGTGATGAGCTACGAGGTCGAGCACACTTTCGTCGCGCTCGTGGCCAATACCTGTGATGATAGGCAATGGGAAGTTGGCAACATTCTCTGCTAAGCGCAAGGTGTCGAAGCCACTAAGGTCGGCTGTGGCACCACCGCCACGAATGATGACAACGACATCGAAACTATCAGCCTCATCATTTATCTTGTTGAGAGCTTCTATCACCGAAGCCTCTACCTGCTCACCCTGCATGATGGCAGGGAATAGTTGGGTGCGGAATTTGAAGCCATATTCATTGTCGGCAAGCTGATTGCAGAAGTCACCATAGCCTGCAGCGTTGGCACTTGAGATAACAGCTATGCGCATAGCAAACATAGGCAACGAGAGTTGGCGTTGCATATCGAATACTCCCTGCGCCTTAAGTTCGTTGATGATGGCAAGACGTTTGCGTGCCATGTCGCCAAGGGTGTATGAAGGATCTATGTCGTCGACAATCCACGAAAAGCCGTAAGCCTCGTGGAAGTTGGCAGAAACAGAAAGCAACACCTTCATTCCAGGATGAGGCATTTCGCCTGTGGCTTTGATGAAAGTAGCTTTTATGCGTTGCCATTTAGAACTCCAGCATTTTGCCGAGGCACGAGCAATAGGAGTAGCAGAACCTTCATCTTTTTCGATAAGCTCCATATAGCAATGACCGCGCACTTCGCGAGCCTCGGAGATTTCTGCCTGCACCCAGTAAGAGTCGGGCATGGAACATTCGAGGGTATCACGCACCATATTGTTGAGCTCGAAGAGCGACAAGATGGGGGAATGAGAGACGAAGTCGCTGGTGTCGGCAGAAAGGTTGCTAGGTGTAGTAGGCTCTATGTCGGCAGGTTGCGAGAAAAGAGAGAAGGTGCTCATTGCTGTAGCAGTTTGCTTATTTCCTCGTCGGTTTTTGTTAACTTGTTGCGGCAAAGCTTGATGAGCTGCTGCGCCTCTTTTAGTTTTTCTTCAAGCTGGTCGAGATCAAGCTTGCCTGATTCCATCATCGAGACTATCGACTCAAGGTTCTTTATGGCTTCTTCGTATTTCATATTTTATTTTTTATTTTTTATTCCAAAGTTGGCAATGCCATAGCCGAAGATATTGTCGGGAGAGGCTGATTGCGAGGCGGAATTGCGGACTATTGAGATAATCTCGGTAGCGGTTTTTGTGGGGTAGGCTTGCCATAAGCATGCTACCATACCGCAGATGATAGGAGCAGCGAAGGAGGTTCCCATTTCTTCAGATATAGAACCCTTGCCTGTGATAACGGCAGCTGGAGCACCAGGAGCCATGACATCAGGTTTTATTCTTCCATCGGCGGTAGGGCCGATAGAGCTAAAGGCTGCATTCACGCTGTCAGGACGTATGGCACCAACAGAAATAATATCTGTGGCATCGGCAGGGAAATTAATCTTCTTCCATGTGCCTATACCCTCGTTGCCAGCACTATTTACAAGGATGATACCCTTGCGAGCCAATAGTGATGCCGACTGCGAGATAAAAGTAGTCTTGCCATCAAGTTGGCTATAGCGATAGGCTGTAGATGGAGTGTCGTTGTCGTAGTGATGGTAGCCAAGCGAGGAGTTTATGATGTCGACACCCATAGAGTCGGCATATTCGGCAGCCATAGTCCAATAGTCTTCTTCCACACGCGACTCGGTGTTATAGTCTTCGCTTCGTAGCAGTAAATAGCGAGCTGCGGGAGCGGTGCCTACGAAGACGTTTGGCTCGCAGGTTGCCATGGTTGACAGAACCTTGGTGCCATGATCTATTTCATTGCAAACATCCGTGCAACCATCAGCCACGAAGTTGCGCTTACCGATGATGTTAGCATTCTTTAGTGATGGTATACGGTCGACATTCATGAAGCCACCATCAAGGATAGCTATCGTCATTCCTTTTCCGCGGAAGCCTTTAGTATGCAGTTGCTTACCATTAATGGCTGAAATCTGCATGTCTGCAGCACCATAGAGAGTACTCTTGTTATTTACAAGAGGAGTAGGCAAAAGGCTCTCGTGGTATGTTTTGCGATGAGTAGGCAATATGGAATCAGGGGTGGTGAATACAAGTTCGGATTTTGTGATGAAGGGCAAGGAGGCAGTGATAGACTGTATATCGGCATCCTTGGTGCGAACCAAAACCGTGTTGTGCCATCGGCTTTTGCCTACAACCTGGAGTCCGCTATTAGCAATGGCATCGATATATTGTTTTACTACAGGAATATCTGTAGAGTCGATGCTTAGCTGCTGACGATTGCGGCGAGCTATGGCCTTGGGCGAAAGAAAATCGCTTGGATTGTCGAGAGAGTATGGTGTATTATGCTTATCAGAAAGATACAAGCGGAAGAAGAAAGCCTTGCCGCCAGGATATGCTATCATCTTGTCGCCTTGGATATTGGTAGCGCCATTGCCTCCAACGATATGAGCAACCGCAGGCGTGAGGCAAAACGATATCAGCATGCCAAGGATGATGGAAATCTTGGTAAGTATATGGTTGGGGTGTGTGATTAGATTTAATGTAGAAGATATAGGCATATTTTGTTTTATCTTATCTACTGCAAATTTAATGGTAAAAAGGATAATTACCAAATATACATTGTAAAATGTGGAATTATACATTATAAAATATGGAATATTACTGCTGTTTTGTCCTTTTTTTCGTAACTTTGCAGAAAAAAGAAATGGATAACAAGCAAGCAACATTGGAATTAGGGACGAAGCCCGTGGGAAAACTGCTCATGCAGTATGCTATTCCTGCAATCATTGCTATGACGGCATCGTCGCTGTATAATATGGTAGACTCCATCTTCATTGGACAGGGAGTGGGAGCTATGGCGATATCGGGATTGGCAATCACATTCCCGTTTATGAACCTTTCGGCAGCTTTTGGAGCAGCTATTGGAGTAGGTGCTTCGACATTGATGTCTGTGAAATTAGGACAGAAAGACTATCGCACAGCAGAGAACATATTGGGTAACACCATAACGCTGAATATAATAATAGGAGTAACGTTTGGTGTTGTCTGCTTGATGTTTCTCGACCCCATACTTCGTTTCTTTGGAGCAAGCGATCAGACGATAGTATATGCTCGCGACTATATGGAGATAATATTGCTTGGCAATGCCATCACCCATCTATACTTCGGTATGAATTCCGTGTTGCGCTCTGCCAGCAAACCACGTCATGCCATGTATGCTACCATGTTTACCGTAGTGCTCAACACCATTCTCGACCCTTTGTTCATCTGGACATTCGGTCTTGGCATACGTGGAGCCGCCTATGCTACAGTATTGTCGCAGTTTATGGCTCTGATATGGCAGTTCTGGATATTCTCAAATCCTAAAGAGCTAATACGACTGAAGCGAGGAATATATTCCCTACGTGGCGATTTGGTGAAGAATATCATAGGTATAGGTATTTCGCCATTCTCAATGAATGTGTGTGCCTGTATGGTGGTGATATTCATCAACAACCAGTTGGTGAGATTTGGTGGCGATATGTCGGTGGGAGCCTTTGGTATTGCCAACCGTATAGTGTTTATCTTCGTCATGTTTGTGATGGGTATCAACCAAGGTATGCAGCCTATAGCAGGCTACAACTATGGCGCACAGAAGTTAGACAGAATGATGCAGGTGGTGAAGCTCTCTATAATTGCTGCTACTGCGATAATGATATTAGGATGGTTCTTGGCTATGT